>JAEEGL015749249.1_pt1 | contig 18616 bp, 17 predicted proteins | sample 9134231 | NCBI WGS metagenome assembly JAEEGL01 (sample SAMN16246548, study PRJNA631951) | gut metagenome | biome: gut microbiome; feature: rumen; material: fiber-attached | host: Bos | place: Iran: Karaj | collected 2018-10 | reverse complement strand
GGCTTTGATGGTCTGGACATACTTGATCATGAACAGGACTTTGAGCACATTCACATTGAAATTGTCCGGCTCGTTATCCGGATTAATGATTTTATTATCCGCGGCTTTAGTAATGACATCCCGGTGATTATGCTCAATGAACTGTTCCAGAGCGTCATCGAAGAACTGGAACGGAACCAGGGCTCCGGGCTGCTTATCCATAATGCGCTCGGCGGATTCCTTGAAGAGGGCCAGCATGGAACGGGCACCGTCCGCCAGGCTCTTACCGGAAGCGCCGTGGGTGCGGATCTGCGTCAGCACATCACCCAGGAGGTTGAACTGATACGGAACGAAAGGATAAACCTCCGCGAAATTCTCCTTATTGGCATAGAGTTTTTTCTCGATGCCGTCGTTAAAGGAGATCAGGTTCTTGAGGGTGGTCGCTTTATCCTCATAAAGGATTTCCAGGGTCTGGGCAGCGACGGGCGTCTTCTCCAGGATTCTCTTTTTAATGACTTCATCCACATTGGCGGAAGACAGGGAGAGACGGGTATTAAACCGGCCCATGATCTTGGAGAAGTCATTGCCTTTGACTTTGATGACAGAATCAATATCCTGCTGGGAGGTGACGATGATCCAGGCCTTGCCCTGGCAGGCTGTACCCAGGTCCTCCGTAACGGTCTGCAGATTCAGCATGAGGCTGGAATCCGCGCCGATATACTGGCCGATCTCGTCGACCAGGAAAACAATATGATGATTTTTGCCCTTCTTCTCCGTATATTTTTTGATCATGCGGGCAAATTCCTCAATGCTCTTCGGGTACGGCGTGAAGGCTTTCTCGCACAGATTGCGGGCGGCCTCCTCACTCATGACGCCCATATCCACCAGGACGTCCACCACGTCATCCTGGCTGTAATCGAACTCATTGCGGGCTTCCGTCCAGGGCTCACCGTTGGTTTCCTCGAATTTCTGCTTGAATTCCTCATAGCGGCCTTCATAGGACAGGTTCCGTTCCAGGTCCGCAATATGCGGATTGGCGCCGTAGAAGCCCTGCATTTCATTGAAAACCTTCAGGAATACGGAAAGGATGCCTTCCTTATCCTGCTTGCCGGTCATTTCGGACTTGGAATCGATATTGAAGAGGATGACATCGGCGGATGTATCAGCGGCCAGCTTCATATCCGCCAGGACCATGCCATTATCGATCTTATGGTCCTCCTCGAAATATTCAATGGCGTGCTTTCCATCCACAACCCGATTTTCCAGAAGATAGGATAGGATCTTCAGGAAGTGAGATTTACCGCTGCCAAAGAAGCCACTGATCCAAACGCCCATGTTATCCGTCGTACCGGTAATTCCCTTCTTGTACGCCTCAAAGAAACGGGCGATATGCTTCTGCAGCTCCCGGGTGACGACATATTCTTCCAGTTCCTGTTTGACGTTGGCGTCCTCGCCCTGGCCGACCTTAATGACACCCTTGACATCGCGGGTAATGGGCTTTACGAACATTTCCTGAATTGTCATTTCTTTATCCCCCTATCAATCTACCAGTTTGAAGGCGCGGTAGTAATTATCGTCTTTGATTTCCCCGAAGAGTACCAGCTCCTGGCCGTCATACTTGCCGGGGAAGAACATCACCACAGGAACTTCGTCGAACACCTGATGCAGATTATTGAGAACGGTATGGGAGCGCAGAATCGGATAGCACTTGCCGATACCGACCAGGAATACCACGGAATTGGGCGGGGTGTTGTCCTTGATATGATGAATGATCAGGCTGTCGTCCAAAGTGATCCGCATAGTATTGCCCACCGCCCGGATGACCCGCTCGAAGCCTTTCTTGCTCTCCATCTCCGCCGTTTTCTCGATATAGCCTTTGGCTTCCAGAGTATCCATGATGATGTCATACAAATCATAGACAACGACACGGAAACCGTCCGGGGAGGAATCGTACTTCTCCTTCAAGTATTTGACCCGTTCCCGGACCACCATTTCCTTTTCCGGCGGATAATCGAAGATATAATAGCCGACTTCATTGCCCAAGCCTTTATTCTGGCGGAAGGAAGGCTTTTTGATCATTGCTTCGACCTGATCCAGTCTTTCCTCAAAAGTCATATATCATCTCACCCCCGTAATCGCTTTCAGCAGGCTTTCCTTGCCGTTATACTGCAGATACCGCTCCAGGGCGATATCCGGAATCGGCGGCGTCAGGAGATACCGGCGTTTGTCTTTCTGAAGCAGGTTCGCATCCAGCATGAAGCTGGTGAAGCTGTTCTTCACCTTGCTGACGGTAGTGTCCTTCCAGGCAGCGAGCTCTTCCGATTCGACGGCTTTATTGCGGAAAAAAGCGTTCATGTCCGTCGCGTCCAGGGCATCGAAGCCCAGGATGCATTTCTCCCGGTAAACCTCATTCAGGAACTCAAAGAACAGCCGGTCACCACTGACAGCGGCGATGAGATTGATCAGTTTCTGGGTGGCCAGATCCGAATTGCAGAAGAGATCTGTCAAAGTATCATCCATGAACTGATACCGGCGGTTCAGATACTGGAAGGTGGTGATCACCCGCCGCTCAGTCTGCATACCGAAGATGTTTTCTTCAATGCAGCGAGTCCTGACCTCATCGGGCGTTAGGCCGCTGTGATACAGCTGCACCAGCTTTTTGAACTCCAGGAACCACGGGCTTTCGCTCATGATTCCGGCACTGTATCGTTCAGCTCTCGCATCCATCTCAATTCTCCTATAGCTGTATTACTCAGACACAAAGCTATTCATGAATACTTATTTCGATGCTTCTTTCCATTCTTCATCGGTGTAATGGTCAATTATGTATAGCAGCATATCGACAGCCTCATCCTCCCTATCACTGAGTGTCTGTGGCCGCGTAAACATGTCTCCATAAGCGCTGTTACTGGACTGGCAAGAAGAATACTCCAGATCCGTGAAGCACCAGTCATCATCTGATTCTATGCTGATATGCGTGTAAGCAGAACGATATCCTGACTGCAGCGCGAAAGTGTTGTATTCGTTATGATCTCTCATCCACTGTGGAATTGGTTTTCCGATTATTGAGAAGCCAGATTTTAGCGCCCTACCCTTAACGAGATATGCTAGTTCGTCAAAAACCCTGGGCGGATAAAAATCCATTTCTTCGTACTCGGAAGTTGATGCACCGTCAAAGAGCCCCGGAGCAAAGAAGAACATACCTCCACCCTGTTGCGAAACCGTCTCGTGAACGCATGTGACTCCGGTAATGGTGTAGTCGTCATCTACTGTGACGGCAATCAGGAAATAAGATTCCTGGCCATCTTCAAGTGCACTTATTCTTCTGATCCAGCAACGTTCCGGTACAAATGCTTCAAGCTCATCGTATTCAGGTTCTTCTGATTCTTCTTCATTTTCCTCATCATCTTCATCGTCAGAAGAACAATCCAGCGCTATATCGTCAGGCTCATAATGTTTCGGTTGCTCTTTTGCTCTCATGCCTTCTTCATAAAGATAATAGTTTCTGCCAACCAAGATTTCTTCGGATACTTTCTGACCAACGAAGAATTGATCCTCTTCATAATCAATTAAGCCATCAAAAAGATCCCCATGCTCTTCGAGATGAATTCCATAGTACAATTTGAAATTACTGATAGTCTTTGCTACATACGGGTATGAATATTCGCTGTTGTCTACAATCCACTTAATAACAATATCTACTTTTTCATCCTCTTCAGCAGTTATGCATTCCATCACTCTTGCTACAGAAAGAGCGATTCTGGCACTCTTCAATGCCCGATAGACATGCAGGATTGCATTCAGTTGCATATGGGTACATTTATCGATCCATGCTTCAATGCCAGATCTATCCAGTAATGTATGTTTATAGAACAGGGTCCAAGCGTCCTGTTTATTGATGAACTCAGTCCAATCAGGCTCACTCAAGCATTCCTTTTTTACGACTTCCGCAAACTCTGGGGCCTTCATTCGGATATAGTCATTCACCAAATCGAGCTGCCATCTGGCTATGGATTGCAGATCCTCACTTTGCGGGCTATAAATGTCCAGATCTTCGAGTATAGCATCGGCAAGTTTGCGATAGCTTGTTGTTATTGGATAATTAGAAGCTGTTGTAAACACTTCCGGTTTTTTATCATCAGAGCTGCAAAACAAAAATCTACCGTCTGAATCCCATAAGCCATACTTCCCGTTCCTGGATCTTTTGACGAATTTTGATTTGCTTTTGTTTTCCTGTCTCTCAGTTATTTCCGCCTGAACAGCACTGATTTTTTCATCCAGTCCATATCTTTTTTCGTACATTTTCACATATTGCATAGCATTGGCGTATTTCCCCAGGTTTTTCATAGCTACTGCCATACCGTAAAGCGGTTTCGGCTTTTCGAGTAAATCAAATGACTTCAGGTAGCATTCATATGCCCGCTGATGATTTCCCATCTGGCCATAGCAGGCAGCAAGATTGTTCCAAGCCTCGGCAAAAGTCGGCTCTATTGCAACAGCCTTTTCCAAATATTTCGCTGCATCTATAAAGTTGTCAGCCTGGAGACATTCTATGGCTATTGTGTTCAGATAGATAGGACACCCCATATCGCATTCCTGCGGACAGCGATCATCCAGGCATCTGACTGTTCCATTTTCTGCCAGCCAATACTTCTGCTCCATCTCTTTTCCCTCCGCCTTATCTGTTAATATCATTCACTCGTTTTATATGTTATTCTCCTAGTGCATCATCAATCGCTTCCTGTGGATACCGGCGTAGGCTTCCCTTGCATACTCGGAAGTCTGAATAATTGTCTTGTCCACAAGCTGGAACACCCAACCGCAAAACGTCGTGCTTAGACACACCGGCACCTTTACGTAAAAGCTATCCTTCCCGGCTATTTTTCAGCTCTGCCCCGTCTCCGAATCGGTCGATCGCCTGGTCCGGGATCTCCATATCGCACTTCCGCTACCATCAGATTTGTAAGCGATGTGATTATATCATTAAGGGGAACAAAAGTCTATATTGACCGGGTGCCAGAACGTGAAGGGGTTTCTTCTTTTTACTGTTCTCCGGTCGGTTCACAAGCCTGCGGAAAAATGGGATAATTTGTTATTCATAACCGCATAGTGCGTTTGTCCCGAAGGAGGAATCATCATGAAAAGACTGTTTGGCTTAACGCTGTTACTGCAGGGGCTGGCGCTGTGTAGCGCTGCCTTTGCCGGGACGGTGGAGATCAGCGAGGCTAATTTCCCGGACGAGGGGTTCCGCAGCTACCTGCTCGGACTGTGCCCTGCTGAAACGCCCGGTACCCTGGACGCCGGCAGCGTGACTGCGATGGATCGAGCAGGCCGGGATCAAATCCCTCAAGGGCGTCGAACTGCTGACCGGCCTCGAGTCCCTGGACACGCCCGCGTCCCTGGAGGATACGGCGCTGGACCTGCGCAGCCTCAAAAGCCTGAAGACAGTGACGATCAACTCAGCCCTGAAGGTCCTGAATGTCAGCGGCTGCACGAAGCTGGCGGGGGTTGTAAAGGGAGAGAAAACCGTATTGCCGTCGGAAACCGACGGCCCGACCTACGGCTGGTTCGACCCGGCCAACCTGATATTCTTCTTCTGCGACAAGGACCTGGAGGTCACCGGCGGAACGGAAGTCAAAGCGGCGTCCATCGAGCTGAACAAGACCAAGGCCACCCTGACCCGGACGTCGAAAAAGAAGAATCCCACCCTGACGCTGAAGGCCACCGTTTCCCCCGCGGACGCGAGCAATCCCGCCGTGACCTGGAAGAGCAGCAACACCAAGGTCGCCAAGGTCAGCAAGTCCGGCAAGGTCACGGCCGTCGGCAAGGGCACCTGCACCATCACCTGCACCTCCGCGGACGGCAGCAAGATCGTCGCGAAATGCAAAATCACGGTGAAGAACAAGCCGGTCACCCAGATTACCCTGAACAAAAAAACGGCCTCCCTCAAAAAAGGGAAGACGCTTCAGCTGCTGGTGAAAGCCATCAAACCCGCGGACGCCTTCAACCAGAAGGTCACCTGGAAGAGCAGCGACAAAAAGATCGCCACCGTGGACGGGAACGGCAAGGTCACAGCCCTGAAGAAGGGCACCTGCACCATCTTCTGCACCTCCGCGGACGGCAGCAAGATCGTCGCGAAATGCAAGATCACGGTGAAATAACGGATCCGGATCCAAACCCGGACTGCTTCGGCAGTCCGGGTTTTTGTGATATCGGGGGTTCTGCTTGCCTTCTGATTCTGTGAGGGCCCTGTTCGTATTATGATACCTGAATGTATGCAATTCCTCTTTAAACTCCCCGGCGTGCTTTTGAAAGAAGCCGTAATGCACCCGCGGGTTTTTCAGGTGCGCCCGGCTGTCCGCCGTGCGGTTTTCGGCCCGGGCATGAAATCGGACTCCGCCTCTTTCTTCCGGGCTTACCGCGTAAGGGTCTGGACCAGCATTCCGATCATTTCGGGAGTGATACGGACCGCGTTTGATAGGTCGAACGGCGTCACCCTTTCTTTGGCAATCGGTGTAAGCGAAGCCGCGAAGACAAGATCCCGGCCCTGCAGGACCTGGAGGGTGAACGCCCGGCCGTAGGCTTCCCGGGGCAGTCCCAGCTCCAGCTGCCAGAGCGCCTCCCCGTCCCTGCTCAGCCGGTAAACCATCCGCTCCTCCGTATCCTCCGTCAGTTCAAGGGCATATACCGAAGTTTCTGTATACCCGCCGGACACGTTCACGTTCAAAACGGCGGACAGGAGCAGGTATTCCGAAGAGAACCGGATATCCCCTTTCCCTTCCACGCGCCAGCTGTTATACGGATAGCTGAACTCCAGCTCGTAATCCGTTCCCGCCCCGGCCAGGCGCGCCCGGTACGGCCCGTAATATTCGTCCGTCAGCGTTCCGCTGACGTCAAAGCCGCCCGTTTCCGGATCATGGATCGCGGAGATATCCAGGATCCTTTTTCCGTCGCGGATCAGCTCAGCATCCAGCCGGTCCCGGCTGCCGACGAAGGAGCACGCGTCGTCCGTCCAGGTGACCGGATTGAAGCCGTGGATCCTGGCGGAGAATCCCCTGTCCGGCGTTTCCCCGGCCCATGCCTCGTATATCCTGCCGTTCACATTGGCTTTCACGTACAGGTACTTCTGCCCGTACCTGGCATAGAGACTGATGGAATCGTAATAGCACCGGAAATCCAGGTTCAGCCTGTCCCTCTGCACGACGCCGGAAATCCAGCCGACCTTCTCCCCGCTTCCGTCGCGGATGTCGGCGCTGATTTCCCCGGTCGCCATGTCATACGTGCCGTCGACGGAGATCAGCGGGCGCCCTCCCGCTTCCCCGCGGGTCCTGAAGCTGAAATGGCCGCCGCCCAGTATCAGCGTCGCGCCGCCGCCCGGGATATCGCCGTCCGCGCAGAGCGAAAGCTGCCCGTCCCGCAGGGACAGTTCAAAGTACAGCGGATACGTTCCTTTCGATCCGTTATATCCGTAATGGAAATTCCCGGAAAAAACGACGTCCGATACCGCGCCGCCGTCATAGGTGACCAGCAGGTCCCCGACCAGGCGCCCCTGCAGGCTTTCGTCCTCCGGTATCAGGGACAGGATATAATCCGGCAGGCCTTCCGGGTTTTCCGGGAACCACGCGCCGCCGCCGCGCAGGGCCGACGCCAGGAGCGGATAGACTGCCTGGACGGCCTCTTCCCGCACCAGGTCCGCCGTAAAGGCGCCCAGTTGGGACCTCAGTTCCCCGGCGTCGATATCCAGGTGCATGGAGAAGGTATCCCCTGCATACCCATACCGCACGAAGGGATTCACCAGGTGCTTCATGGCCTTCGAGGCAATACTGTACCCGGCCCGGAGCAGGGCGTCCCCGTTTTCCGCGAACAGGGCGGACAGCCGGGAGTAGTCCAGCAGGTAGACAGCCCCGCCGTTCAGCCAGGCCGCCTTTTCCGGGTCCAGCTGGACCAGGCCGTATTCCCCCAGGTCGATTTCCGCCACGCCCTGGTCATACTGCAGCGTCCCGGAATAATTCTGCCCGGGCGCGTACAGGTCCACCCGGTACCCGTTCCGGTTCAGGTCAAACGAGGAAACCGCTTCCTCCAGGGAAGCAATAAAAGGGGATCCTGCGCCTTCCGATAACGCCGCGCCGGCTGAAAGCACCAGGACGATCATTGCCAGCAGGAACTTCTTCACGGGATTTCCGCCTCCTGTCCTTCTGATTTTTCGATTGTTTCACCGATTTCCATTTCCTCCTGCACGGGTTCCTTCGACTCCCCGTGGCAATAGGCGTAGTACCAGCATTCATATGGCCGGGTGCACTGCTCCCCGGGCTCCGTCCGGACCTCCTCCTTTTCCTTCCACATGCGGTTCAGGTCCCAGATATTGTCGTTGATCCAGGTATAGTATCCCTTGGCCTTTTCCGTCACGTCCACCGGTACGAAGGGACGCTCCTCGTCCGGGCCGTGGGTCACGATGAAGATCCGGCCGATCCGCAGCCCGCAGCGGCTGATAATGTAATACTGGAAGCCGGCGTCCCTGATGAACTGGTCGTAGACCTCCGGCGCGTTTTTCACCTCGTAGAGGTCATAGCCGGTTTCCGTCTTTCGCAGGATGTCCGCGGCGCAGTAGTTGTTGTAATTGCTGAAGGCGGCCTCGCAGATGACCTCCACGCCCCGGGCGAGGGCGTCCTTCGTTTTCTCCAGCATCGCCTTCTTGTCCGGGATCCGGGTTCCGGGGCGGTAGACCGTCATTTCCTCGTAGGGGCCGAACATGGCCATCGCCCGGTCGCCGTAGTCGTTCCCGGCGTCCAGGCGGGCCTGAACCTCCGGCGGGATCACCCGCAGGGACGGCTTGTGCCGGTCCAGCCAGAGCATCTTCCGGCACTGCATGCCCCGCATGAAATCGGTTTTCGTTATCGCCATGGCGCAAACTCCGTATATGTTAACCGTTGCCGTTGCCGTGGGTCACCGTGAAGGTTTTGCCGTCGATCTCAAGGGTGAACGTACCCTCGTACTGGGTAAACTTCCACTGGTCGCCCCCGACGGTGACGATCACGTCGTCCCCCTTCCGCTTCCAGGTCCCGCTGAAATAAACCGGCATATCCGTATCGCTGATGTCCATGAACGCGGATACGGTTTTGTCCGGGTCAAAATCGATCACGATGTCACGGGCCGGATAGGTCGTTCCGTCCACCTGCAGGGGCTCGGGCCTAACCCAGTCTTCCACATCTTCGTCATATTCCCCGAAGGTCCGGTCGAAGAATCCGCCGCAGATGTTGTAGGAGCCGTCGGCGTTGAACTGGAAGTTCGCAAACCAGAGCCCGTCTTCCTCGTCTTCTTTGTAAATCGCGTCCAGTTCGTCTCTGGACGGATCCCCCTCCAGCCGGATCCCATCCGGACGGAAGAAATACCACAGGTGATCGATCCGGCGCCACCCGGTCACCATGTTTCCGTCGTCGTCATAATAGAAGGTATCCCCGTTTTTCGTCAGCCAGCCGGACCGCTTCACGGTGACGGTCACGGCCGCCTTCGCCTTGCTGCCGTCCGTGGCCGTGGCGGTAATCCGGACGGTGCCGGGGGCCACCGCTTTCACGACGCCCTTGCTGCTGACGGTGGCGACGCTCTTGTCGCTGCTCTTCCAGGTAAAGCTCTGGGCCGCTTTGGACGGTTTGGCCTTCGCCTTCAGGGTGATCTTTTTCCGGCTCGTCAGGTTCATGTCCTGCACGCCGGAGATGGACACCGAAGAAGCCGCCTTCGCCGTCACGGTGATTTTCCAGGCCGCTTTCACCTTTTTGTTTGCTTTGGAAACCGCGGTGATCTTCACGGTCCCGGCTTTGAGGCCCCTGACCGTGCCCTTGCTGTTCACGGCGGCGGTCTTCGGATCGCTGCTGGTCCAGGTGACCTCCTGGGACGCCTTCGCCGGGGCGACCGCCGCTTTCAGGGTGATCTTCTTTCCCTTCGCGACATACCGGGATCCGGTAATGGTGATCTTCTCCGGCTTCACGGCGTTTACCGCGGCAGCGGCGGCCTTTCCGCCCCGGGGATCCTCCCCGGCGGCGGTCCCGCCCGCGGGCAGCGCCGAAACCAAAAGAACCAGGCACAGTAATAACGTTATGATCCGGTTGTATTTCACGGTTTTCCACTCCTTGCCATATGGATTTCTCGTTTGTACCGTTATTGTATAATAGAAAAGGATTCCCCGCAAGGGGAAAAGGAACGGACGGCGGCTTCCGCGGCGGAACCGGGCGGCGGATGCAGGATATCGGCCGCCGGCGGGCGAATCAATATATATACGGATATTTTCAGGATGCCGCCCGGGCATGGCCGGGGCGGCTTCACATACGAACAGGCGGGAGGTCGGAAGCCCGTGTCGGAGCGCGTAAGGGCGTCCGGGGACGAACGGAATGAAGAGCCCGGGTATCAGGAGGGGGAAGAGCCGTTCCTGATCAGCCGGGAGGAATTTTTCGACCTGCTGATGGAACAGCAGGAGCAGATGTAGCCTTGGGAATTTTTGTCCGGAATCCGGACGATACGGAAAGAACGGATCCGCAGAAGGAGAAAAGCCATGCCAACCCTGAAACAAACCCGCGGCAAATACCTGATGGTGCTCCTGGCCATGTGCGGCCTGGTGGCGTCTTCCATCGGGATCCTGACCAACACAGCCGGCCTGTTTTTCAGCCCCATCGCGGAAGACCTGGGCAAGGAGACCGCCGCGGTCAACCTGACGCTGACGATCTGCAACCTCATGTTCGCTTTCGCGGGCATGTTTTCCGCGCACATGGTCGGCAGCAAGAATTTCAAGCCGATGCTGATCCTCTGCACGGCGGCCTGCGCGGCCGCCACCGCCGGGCTGTCCCTGTGCGGCAGCCTGTGGCCGCTGTACGCGCTGAGCGCGGTGCGCGGGTTTGCCGGCGGCATGATCGGCACCGTGCTGGCGACGACGGTGCTCGGGTATTGGTTCCATTCGGATACCGGGCTGATCAGCAGCCTGGCGCTGGGCTGCTCCGGGATTATCGGGGCGCTGTTCAACCCCCTGCTGGAGGCGGTCATCAAGGCGTCCGACTGGCGCACCGCCTACCTGGTCGCCGCGGCGGCGGTCGTGCTGCTGAACCTGCCGGCGATCCTGCTGCCGGTCTCGTTCCGGCCGGACGACGCGAATATGAAACCCCTGAAAGCCGACGCGCCCCGGAGCGCCGCGAAGGCGGGCAAAGCGCCCCGGACCGGCAGTTCCCGCTCCGCGGCGGTGATCATCCTGGCGGCGTGCCTCTGCTCCCTCGGATCCTTCGTTTCCGCCGTCCCGCAGATGTTCAAATCCATCGCGGCCAGCCGGGGAGCGGAGGAAACCGGCGTACTGATGATGACCGTCGTCCTCATCGTGAACACATGCGGCAAATTCCTCTTCGGCACCATGAACGACCGCCTCGGCGTCAAACGCTCCACGCTGATCTACGGAACGGTGATCGCCGCGGGGCTGCTGATCCTGTACCTGTTCAAAACCCCCGGATTCATGCTGGCCGGCTCCGTCCTGGTCGGGCTGTGCTATTCCATTCCCACCGTCGGGGCCGTGATGATCTGCCGGGAGCTTTTCAGTCCGGAAAGCTACGTCCGGGTTTATCCGAAGGTCGCCATGTCGGTGACCGTATGCAACGCGCTGGGCTATCCGCTGCTGGGCGCCGTCTACGACGCCACCGGCAGCTACGATCCCGCGCTGATGCTGGTGCTGTGCGCGATGCTGGCCCTGCTGGCCGTCGTCGTCGCGGTTTACCGCCTGGCCGCGCGGGAAAAGCAGGCGGAATAATCATCTGAAAACCGGAAGCGGAGGAAAAACGATGGCACGGAAGAAAGCGGGGCCGGTCGCCGGCCCGATGGACCTGTTTGACGAAAAGTATACGCTGGATACGTTCCGGGCGCTCCTGGAGGTGGACTCCACCACCGGGCAGTACCGGGCGATCCAGGAGAAGGCGGCGGAGCTGATCCGGGAGCTGGGGTATACGCCGGTATTCACGCGGAAAGGCGGCGTGCTGGCGGACCTCGGCGGCGAGGGGGAAACGCTGGCTGTGACCGCCCACCTGGACGACATCGGGCTGATGGTGCGGCATATCAACGCGGACGGAACGCTGAACGTATGCCCCGTCGGCGGGCTGTATCCCTTCTACTGCGTGACGGAAAACGTGCGGATTTACACCGGGGACGGGCGGGTGGTGACCGGCGCCGTATGCCGGACGCCCAATTCCGTCCACGTGACGGAGGATGAACTGCGGTCCGTGCAGGGGGATTTCCGGACGAACGTGTGCGTCGTGCCGGACGCGCCGGTGAAAAGCGCGGAGGACACCCGGGCGCTGGGGATCGAAACCGGGGATTATATCGCCCTGGAGCCGCGGTTCACCCTGTCGGGGGGATATATCAAAAGCCGGTTTATCGACGACAAGGCCTGCGCGGCGGTGCTGCTGAACGTGATGAAAGCGCTGCGGGAGCGGGGCCCGGCGCCGCGGCGGAAGGTGATCGCGTACTTCGCCTGCTACGAGGAGATCGGCCACGGCACCGCCTGGCTGCCGGAGGGAACGAAGGACGTGCTGGCGCTGGATATCGCGCCCACCGGGCCGGACCAGAACTCCGACGAGCGGAAGGTGTCCGTATTCGCCAAGGACAGCCGTTTCCCCTACCACAGCGGGATGACCGCCGAGTTGCGGGAAACCGCGAAGCGGATCGGCGCGGATTACGTCATGGACATCTTCACGCCGCACTACGGCACGGACGGGGACGGATCGGTGCTGGCCGGATACGATATCCGGCATGCCGCCATCGGGCCCGGCACCGCCAACAGCCACGGATACGAACGGACGCATATCGACGGGCTGCGGAACACCTTCGGGCTGACGCTGGCGTACCTGCTTTCCTGACGTTCCAAATGAAAAAAGCCCGCGAAAGGCGGGTTTTTTCATGCTTTCCCGGCCGGTCCTCAGGCGGCGGGCGGCAGGCCGGACAGGTCCCGGAGGCAGATCGCGTCCTCCGGCACGATCAGCAGGGAGAGGGCTTTCGCGTGCCAGCGCTTGGCGGTGCTGGGGTCGATATGCATCAGGTCGGCGATCTGCGTCCAGGTTTTCCGGTTCATATAGCGGTAGCGGAGGAGCATCCGGTAATCCGCGTTCAGCAGCTCCCCGATCACCTCGCTGATCTGGCTGTCCAGGCGGAGCAGCAGCATGATGTCCCGGTCCACGGCCTCCTGCATCTCCCAGATCCGGTGCATCGCCCGGACGTAGGGCGCTTCCCCGTCCGGGGAGGCCTGGACCTTCGCCTCGCTGAGCCGGGGGGAGCCGACGCTGTCCGCGGCCGCCCGCAGCTCCTTCAGGCGCTCCGTGTGGAAAACGATCATCTCGTTCAGGCGCCGGCCCTGGGAAAGATACTCCATGGGACTCATTGCGTTCATTCCGATTCCTCCTTCAGCTGCCGCAGCAGGCCGCGGCCGTCCAGGTCCGTCAGGGTCCGGAACCAGGGGGAGGTGAAAAACCGCTCCAGCCTCCGCTGCGCGGAGGCGGCCCTCCGGCTGTCCGGATGGCGCCGGCAGGCTTTCACGCCCGCCCGGTAATCTTCACAGGCCTGGTAAACCACGGCCAGCGCCAGGCCTTCCCAGCCGCCCGGGAGGTCCTCCCGCCGGGGAATACGGGGCTGCTCTTTCCGGTTCATCGCTCTTCCTCCGGTTTCACGGTTCTTTCGCCGGGAATCCCCGCCCGCGGCGGACGTTTCCCTTTTTGCATGATATCCATCCCGTTTTGTTCCCGTTCGGGAGCAAGCCGGGGAAAAAGAAAAGGGGCTTCCCTGGGCGCATTATAGCAAAGGGCGGATATGCGTGTCAATCCCGTTTGGTAATTTTTTGATTTCATTTTTGTTGACATTTGGTAACAATCGTTGTACAATCCAAGCTGCGGAGGTGACGGCGTATGAAACTGGGTGAATTCCTGATCCAGGCGCGGAAAGACCGCGGTTTTTCCCAGCGGGACCTGGCCGCCCGGTGCGGCATCAGCCCGGCGGAGGTCTCCCGGGTGGAATCGGGCGTGCGCCTAAAGCCGGCCCCGGCCGTGCTGCGCGCCATGGCGGACGCGCTGGTCGTCAGCTATTCCCGCCTGATGCAGCTGGCCGGCTATATCGAGGAAACCCGGGAAGAGGAAGAGCTGTTCGAGCAGGTGTTCCGGGACGAGGAAACCGGCGACATCGTGGACGTGGTCCGCGGGGCGAAGGAAATGGTCCAAACGGACGCGGCCTGGGCCAACGTGGCCTTCCGCGTGTCCCGGGAGCTGAACGACGACGACCGGAAAATGCTGACGGAGATGACCCTGACCTGGCTGAACCGCCGCCGGGACGAGCGCGGCGGCGAGCCATCCTGACCGGGGAGGCCCGCCATGGAACGATGGATCCCTAAATATGAAACCCTGAGCCGCCTCGGCGGCAGCAGCCTGTTTCTGATCGGAAACAGGCTGAAGCGTTTTCTGGAGGAAGCCGGGCGGATCAGGCCGGTGACGTGGCCCGTCAACTGCTTCTGGCTGGCGGACCTGCTCAGCGCGGACCGGAACGGGAGCGTGCGCCTGGACGTCACGGAGACCCGGGCGTTCTCCCCGGGCTTCGAAGCCGCCACGGTCTACGACCCGGAGGAAAACCGGTACCTGATCATCAAAAGGGAAACGCCGCCGGACTGGGAGTCCCGCTCCGCGTACCGGCGGTGCAACTTTACCCTCGCCCACGAGCTGGGGCATATCTTCCTCGGCCACCTGACGATCCCGGACGGGCGGAAGCCCGCGGCGTGGCGCGCCCGGGAGGACGCAGAGGCGGACGAGTTCGCCTCCCGCCTGCTGATGCCGGAGGAGCTGATGCGCGCAGCCCGGTTCCCTTCCCTGCGGGCGATGGCGGCCGCCTTCCTCGTATCGGAGTCGGCGTGCTTCCACCGGATGAACAACCTGCGCCTGCTGGACCGGCTGCGCCTGCCGCCCCCCGTCTGCCCCGCCTGCGGCAGCCGGAAGATTTCGCCCTGCGCCTCCTGGTGCCGGATGTGCGGCGCTTCCCTGGGAACCCGGATCCCGGAGCGGACGGCGGCGATGCTGCGGCTTCCCCGGCCCTCCGCCTGCCCCGTATGCGGTTCCGGCGTCCTGCCGGGGCCGGAGGGGGAATGCCCGGACTGCGGCCAGGCGCGGGACAATCCCTGCCTGGCGGAGTACGACCAGCCGCGGCACCCGAACCCGCCCGACGCGCGCTTCTGCGAAACCTGCGGGGCGGAGACGCTGTACGCGGAGCTTTCCCGGACGCCCTTCGTGACCCGGGATATGCCCCTGCGGAAGCTGTTTCCCTTCCCGCCCGCGGAGTGACCTTCCGGGCCGGGAAGGGGGTTACATATCCGCCCTGCTTTTTTCCGGACGGAACACCGTTCCGGCCGCCGCGCACCCCTGCCCGCCGCGGGTGCGTCCATCCCGGAAACACTATATCCGGAAGGTATGGAAACGTTTCCGGCATGTGTTGACATTTGCCCGGAATCCGGCTAGAATATGGTGAATCTGAAGACTCCTGAACGTGATACCGCGGTTTCCGCGTAATGAAAGCGTGCATAAAATGGGTTTATCCGCGGGAAGCCTTTTTGAGCGTTTCTCTCCGGCGGCCGATCTGACGATCATTGCCGTCTGTTCTGTTATGGCCCTGCTGATGCTCTTCTCCTACGTCTCCCGGGGGCGCAGCCTGCGGATTTTCCTGAGCATCGTCGTGACGCTGGTGGCCGCCGCGCTGGCGGACGAACGGGCCTGGCAGCTGCTGGAAAGCCTGGCCTCCACCTTCACGGAAATGGGATACTCCGTCCTGTTTGAAGGCGTCGAGGACGATTCGGACGAACAGCGCTGCCGCGGCATGTCCGCTTCCTACCTGCAGGGATACAAGTATTCCCGCCCCGTGCCGATCGAAAAACTGGCCGCGTTTTTCCCGTCCGCGGGCTGAAAACGCGCCGATACCTTTACCCGGGGGGATCCCATGGCTTTTCACCGGAAACTCGCCGCCCTAATCATCCGCGGCCGGTATGTTTTACTGGCCGTGCTTTTGCTTGCCTCGGTTTTCGCCGCCGCCGGCGTCTCCCGCACCCGGATCAACTACGACATGACGGAATACCTCGCCGAGGATACGGTCACCATCCGGGGCCTGCGGGTCATGTGGGACGAGTTCGGCGCCGCCAACAGCCTGGAAAGCTCCACCCGGGACACAGGCGACAGCCTGAAGGACCTGCAGGTCCGGATCGGCCGGGAAATCCCCGTGGCGCTGGCGATCGCCGTCGCGGTCGTGCTGGCCATGCTGACGGTCACTTCCCACGCGTGGCTGGAGCCGCTGCTGATCTCCTTCGTGCTGGCCGTCTCCATCGTCCTCAACATGGGCACCAATTTCCTCTTCCCGAAGATCTCCTTCATCACCTTCGCGATCTGCCCGATCCTGCAGCTGGCGCTGTCCATCGACTACGCGATCATGCTGCTCCACGCGTTCTCCGCGTACCGGGAAAGCGGCATGGAGGCGAAGGAGGCGATGACGGAGGCGCTGGCGGAATGCTTCATGCGCATCTCCTCCAGCGCGCTGACCACCGTGGCCGGGCTCCTGTCCCTGCTGTTCATGAGCTTCACCATCGGGTTTGATATCGGCATGGCCCTGTCCAAGGGCATCCTGTTCAGCATGCTGGGCGTCTTCACCCTGATGCCGGCGGTCACCCTGCTCGCCGGCCGGGCGCTCGAAAAAACCCGGCACCGTCCCCTGTCCGTCGGCGGAGACCGCCCGGGCGGGACGATCTACCGGATCCGGAAGCCGCTGGCGGCCTGCATGGCGCTGCTCGTGCTGGGCGCCTTCTGGCTGAACACCCGGGTGAATTACACCTTCACCGACAGCAATCCGAAAGCCTCCCCGGTCGCGCTGATCGTTCCCGGGGGCGGAGGCGCGGAAGACTACGCCCGCCAGCGGGAGCTGATTTCCCGGCTGAAGGAGCTGAAAAAGGACGACGGGACCCCGGCCGCCGGCCGGGTCCTGTCCATGGTTTCGGAATATTCCGTCAGCGAGCTCGCCGGGCAGGCCGGGATTCCCCCGCTGCTGCTGAAAGCGTACTGCGTGCTGTACGGCCTCGGCGACCCGGTACCCATGGACCGGCTGCTGGATTCCCTGGAGCGGAACCTGGATCCGGCGCTGGCCTCCGGCGCCGGGGCGCTGAACGCCCTCGCCGGGTGGATCACCGGGCAGCCGGCGGAGGCCGGGCCGTCCCGCGCCGCTTCCCGGATCACGGAATTCCGGGACAGGCTGCGGGAAAGCGCGGAAACGATCCGCTCCGGCTTTATCGGGAAGCGCCATTCCCGCCTCGCCGTGTACCTGAACTTCACCCCCGCCGACGAGGGATTCATCCGGTATATGGACGGCGTGCTGGACGCGGCGCGCGGCATATACGGCAGCGAGGTGTACGCCACCGGCGTTCCCATCTCCACCTATGACATCTCCAATTCCTTCAACGGCGACCGGCTGAAGGTCAACCTGATCACCCTGGCGGCCATCTTCCTGATCATCGCGTTCTCCTTCCGCTCCCTGCGGATGCCGGTGCTCCTCGCCTTCGTCATCGAGGGCGCCATCTGGATGACCATCGGCATTTCCGCGCTGGTCCGCGAACCGGTGTTCTTCATCTCCTACCTGATCTGCATCTCCATCCAGATGGGGGCCACCATCGATTACGGCATCCTGCTGTGCGACCAGTACCGCTCCCGCCGGCGGGAAGGGCTCGCCCCGCGGGAGGCTGTCGCCGCCGCGCTGAAGAAGTCGCTGCCCACGGTCCTGACCTCCGGCGTGATCCTGATCGTCGCCGGATACGCCATCGGCAGGGTCTGCACCATCTACTACATCTACAGCATCGGCCTGCTGGTATCCCGGGGCGCGCTGATCTCCGTCGTGCTGATGCTGACCTTCCTGCCGGCCCTGCTGGCCCTCTTCGACCGCTTCATCATCCGCGGGGAAAAGGCTTCCGCAGGGGCGGCGCAAACAGTATAATACGGTATGGAGGTTTTGTTATGGAAAAAGGAAATTTCTACGGCCGGGAAGGGGCGGACGTCCCGCCCGCATCCCCTGAATACGCTTCCGTCCGGGATCCCCGGACGCTGTACGGCCTGCTGCTCGGCGCCTGGTGCGCTGAAACCTGCGCGCCGCGGATGCGGAAGGACTGGTCGCCGGACAACCCGACGCTGGGCCAGTGCTCGGTCACCGCGTTCCTGGCGCAGGACATCTTCGGCGGCCGGGTATACGGCGTGCCGCTGGAGGACGGCAACTTCCACTGCTTCAACAAGGTCGGGGACTGCGTGTTCGACCTGACCAGCGAACAGTTCGGGGACGCCGCGCTGGATTACGAAAACTGCCCGGAGCAGTTCCGGGAAGTCCATTTCGCCAAAGAAGAAAAAAAGCAGCGCTACGAACTGCTCAAAGCGCGGCTGGAATCCCTGGCCGGCCGCTGAACCGCCGGATACACAAACAAATCCCCCGCCCGGGCAGCAGGCGCCGTCCGGGCGGGGGATTGTTGTTCACATACAGCCCGCCGTCGATCAGCTGGGTCTGGTCCAGGGAAAACTGCAGCTGGTTGAACACCAGCGGCTGGCGGACGTATTTCTTCAGCAGTTCCAGC
>JAEEGL014299485.1_pt1 | contig 18616 bp, 13 predicted proteins | sample 9134231 | NCBI WGS metagenome assembly JAEEGL01 (sample SAMN16246548, study PRJNA631951) | gut metagenome | biome: gut microbiome; feature: rumen; material: fiber-attached | host: Bos | place: Iran: Karaj | collected 2018-10 | reverse complement strand
GAGTGAGGTAGAAAAATAAACAAGAGATTTTTCCAAACCAAGCATGAGCATGATTTCCTGGTTTTCAATTTCCATGCGCATCTCGTTCTGAATGCTTGTAGAACGACGGTTTATTTCCTTAAGGTAACGCAAAAAGTTTAAGTTTGCGCGGTTCATTATCTGCACAATAAAGGACGGGAAATCGGTGAGCTTAATATTTTTTATTCTGTTATTGCCAAAATCCTTTAAAATTTCGCAGTCAGTCCAGCAGATGGTTATAATTGTGCGCCCCTTAATAATAATGCCGACCGGAACTGCAAAATATGGAGTTTCTGCGGCAGGGTCATAAACTGGAACTCGCACAATGGTAAGGATATAGCCTTCGCCGTCTTCCATTCGTGAAAGTTCATCCGGGTCCAGAATATCAAGGATGTGATCCTGTTCAATGTCATAATCTTCCTGGAGCTGATTTGTCTCGTCACGTGTAACATTGCGCGCATCTATCCAAAGAGGCTTTTTTGAGTTAATTTCATCTTTTTTTGTTTTGAAGAATTGTCCTTCTTCCTGCTGCCAGTATGTAATCATTTTAAAATTCTCCCTTAAGTGTACGAGCCGCCTCCAGAGAATTTTTCAATATGCAGGAATATTACTTGCCGGATTCAAGGAGGCTGCTTTTTGATTTTATATTACGTATGGGATAACTACTCGACCCGCCGTCCATAACGCGCCTCCTTAATAAAGATATGTTTATCAAACTGATAAATAATTTTATCATAAATGAGATAGAATGTATACAAAATATGAAAAAACTAATAGAAAAAATGCTCCCGCAAAGAACCGTGATTTGCTCTGCCGAGTACGCAATAAAGAAATTATATACAAGTTTCTGCCTGCTTACAGCAGCCAGAAACTTCTTGCGTACTATGCGCCGCAAATCACGAACCGTTTGCTCCGCATTTTTTAGAATTGGATTTTATAAAAATATGCATTCTATATTTTTACAAAATTTTCTTGTTTTCTAATCATATTTTTATTAATTTTAAAAGTATGCAAGTATTACCCGTTTATGAAATGCCGTTCAGGATGGTTTTTCTCATTTTTATTATTTTCAGCTTTGTGGGCTGGGTGAGCGAAGTGCTTTATGTCGGCATATTCTTTGAACATAAATTTGTAAACAGGGGATTTTTGCACGGGCCGCTTTGTCCAATCTACGGGTTTGGCGGACTCTCAATTCTTCTGCTGCCGTCGTTTTTATATCAAACCTGGATCCCTCTGTTTTTTGCTTCGATGATTTTTGGAACTATTGTGGAATATGCTTCCAGCTGGATTTTGGAAAAACTTTTTCATACCCGCTGGTGGGATTATTCACATTACAAGCTGAATATTCACGGTCGTGTCTGTCTGCTTAACTCACTTTTGTTTGGGGCACTTGGCGTTGTTATAATTCATTTTATTCAGCCGAATGTAATGAAATTTCTTTCATTTTTCAGCAGCTTTGTGCTTACTGTTTCAGCAGACATAATTGCTGTTGCACTTGTTGTAGATCTTCTTATAACCGTACGCCGGCTTGTCGATTTTTCAATTTCTATGGCAAAGTTTCAAGCTCTGGGCGAAAATCTTCGCGAACACTTTGGCAAAGAAACCTGGTTCCATGGCGAAACCTTATCCCATGTTTTTGCTTCTGTAAAAGCAAATGCTGCCCAGCGGAAAGACGAAATAAGTGCAGGACTTCTCAAAAAAATTGATGCTATTCAGCCTCGTCTTAAGAACGTAGAAAGCTTTATACACCGATTCCCAACGCTTAAAAGTATTAATTACAGGGAAGAACTTTTAATGCTCAAAGAACGTCTGCAGAAAAAATATAAAAAATAACCTCCAAATTCATAGGGGAAATCCACCATTTTTTCAAAAAAATTCATTTTTTTCCTCAAATTTTTGTAAGAAGTGCCCTTTTTTTTCAATACTAATAGTGTAGAAAAAATTGAAATCAGGGGGCTAATGAATGAAAACGTTCTGGCGTTGGCTCTGCTGTGTAGCAGTCTGTGGCGTGATACTGTGTCCTGCTGCTTTTGGTGCGGGAAAAGAAGCTGCTGCGGAAGGTATATACAGCTGGGATTTTTCTGATTGTTTGATTCGTGACATTCTGTATGTTGTTTCTCTTGATACCGGTATATCGATTGTCGCTGATGACACCGTAAGTGGAAAGGGTGATTTTCGTTTTACAGGTAAGGATTTTGAAACAGCTTTTGATTCCTTTTTGAATTCGGCAAGATTGTATGCTTTAAAAAGTGATGAAGTGTGGACTGTCAGCAGATTCAGACTTATTGAGCAGAATGGCTTGTTTAGTCTTGATGTCTGTGATTTGACCGCAGAACAGATTGTGGAAAAGCTTTCGGTGTTTATGGAGACTGCAGTTACTTATGAGGTGCTGCCTTCTGGAATGCTGAGTATGCATTTTAAAGGATTGAATGAACGGGAATTGCTGGAAAGTGTCTGTCTTCGACTTAACGGATTTGAGCTTGTGGAAAATGACAGGGGATATCATCTTGAAAAAAAGAATTCTGTAGGAAGCATTGTCAGTCAGTCTTTTGGTTATACAGATATACGTGTAATTGAAGAAGAGAAAATCAGTGTTGATGTAAAGGATTCGAAGGTAAGTGATGTTCTTGAGTCGTTGTTTGCGTGCAGAAAAGAAACTGGATTGGATACAGATACGGGTTTTTGTGTTCTTGCAAACTGCGAAGGAAGAATTATCAGAAGCTGCTTTGTTGCAGAAAGCTTTGATGATGCTCTTGAACGGGTTTGTGAACAGAATGGACTTGGTGTTGTAGTTGCTGAAGGAATGTATTATGTGGTTTCTGATGTGCAGGCAAAGGAAAAGCTAGCTTATGGAAAAAAGAACTGGTATAAGCTTGCACTTTCTTATACTAAAGCTGAAAAATTTGTTTCGTTGTTGAAAAGACGGTTCGGAGAACTTGAATGTGTTGTTCTGCCTGATGAAGTGTCTCTGCTTGTTTGTGCCGGTGAGCGCGATTACAGAGAGATTGAGGTTCTTAAGGAAGAGGTTGATTTAAAGACTGATACTTATCTTATAGAGCTTAGATTTATCAGACCGGATGAATTTGTTAAGCATCTGCCGCCTGGGGTTGACAGGGAGTGTCTGTTTTTTGCAGATGATAATTCGTACGTGTATTTTAAAGGTACTTACGCTGCGTATTTGAGTTTGTGTGAACAGGTGAAAATTTGTGACAGACCCGTTGTAAGGGTTAGCTATGATTTGTTGATTCTTCAGTATGATGAAGGGAGTGAAAATTCGTGGAATCCTGGTTTTTCAGCCGGAACTGCTCAGATTGGTGAACGGAATGGTTTTGGTGTAAACATAGGGAATGTGTTGAATCTGAATTTGAATGTAATCAGCGCTTTTGGGCTTGATTTTGCGGCAAAGCTGCAGGCTTCGCTCGAAGAGAATAAAACTTCGGTTTTTGCTGATACGACTCTTCATGGTGTTGCGGGAAAACAGATTAATTTTCAGAACACTAATACTTACAGGTACAGGGATAACAATGTAGATCCAAGTACGGGTAAGCCTGTTTATTCTGGTGTTACAAAGGAGATTGTTTCTGGACTTAAGCTTGATGTTGTTGGTTTTGTGAGTGGTGACGGAATGATTACAAGTACTGTAACTGCTTCTGTTACACGACAGGGAATTGATACATCTGCTTCGACTGGAAATCCTCCGCCTACGAGTGAGAAGCTTGTAACTACTGAGGTCTGTGGAAAAAGTGGTGAACCTATAGTAATCAGCGGGCTTATACAAAATTCAACCTCGCAGGGTAACAGCGGAATTCCCCTGATTTCAAAGCTTCCTCTTTTAGGAATGCTATTTAAGCATTCGGAAAAAACTACAGAAAAAACGCAAATGGTAATTTATCTTGTGCCGCATATTGAAACATACAGCGAAGAAACTGACAAAGAAGAAAACGCTTTCAAATTATCGTGGATACAAAAATATTGCGACATACTTTCAGGAAAAATCTGTGAAAAGAGAATTACATTTTTGGAGGTAAACAATGAGGAATTATGAATTCAAGCTTACGCCGGCTTATTGTCTGTATAACGGAATAGCGGTAATGAAACAAAAGGGTTCGAATATCTGCTTTATTGTTCAGAATCCGGATGACCTTTTGTTGAAAGAAAGAATTACAAAAGCCTTTAATAATTTTTTAAATTATGTTTTAAAGCAGCAGGATTGTCCGTCTGATTACCTGGATAAACCTTTAATAGAGTTTGTTGGTGGAAACAGGACGGAGCTTAGAAAATATGTTTCACAGCTTTATTCAGAGTCAGAAAAGCATGTAGAGCCGCAGGAAAAAACAGATAAACAAAATGAAGCGACAGAGGCAGCTGCAGTTGTTTTGCTTGATACACTTATGGCAGATGCGCGTGCAAGGAATGCAACAGATATTCATATTGAAAAAAACATTGTGCGGTTTAGGATTTGTGGGAAGCTTCAGTTTGTTACAAAGCTTTCTGCAGAAAAAAGCAGGGAGCTTGTTCAGCGTATAAAATTTCTAGCCGGAATGAATGTTCTGGAAAACAGACGGAATCAGGATGGACATTTTGTTTATGGTAAAAAGGATATTGTTTTTGCAAGAGTTTCAACTGTAGGAATAGTAGGCGGGCAGGGTAATGATGCGGAAGAGTCAGTTGTCATCAGACTGCTTGATACAAAAAGAATTCCTCTGACATTAAAAGAGCTTGGGTTTAATGAACTTCAATATAAAAAAATCAAGGAGCTCTGCAATTATCAAAATGGACTTGTTATTATTTGTGGTCCTACAGGAGCCGGCAAATCTACGACAGCAGCTTCAATCCTTGTTGAAATAAAAAGGAATAAGCATGACTCAGTAAAGATTGTAAGTATTGAAGATCCCCCAGAATATCTTATTCCAGGAATAACACAGATAAAAATTGATGAAAAGCTTGATAATTCCTTTTCTAATGCACTTGCACATGTCTTCAGACAGGATCCAGATGTCCTGATGATTGGTGAAATAAGAGATGAAAAATCGGCTGCAGCAGCTGTAAGGGCGGCGTTAACCGGACATCTTGTGCTTGCAACGCTTCATACTTCCTCTGCGGCAGAAGCTGTTTTACGACTTGGGAATCTGGGTATTCCTTATAATCTCATAGTCTCTGTGCTTAAGGGTGTTATTGTTCAGGATCTGCATAACATGAAAGACAAAGTGAATCTTATTGCTGATGTTTCAATTCCTCTTGAGAAATTAAAAAGAAATGAAGCAGCGGAGCTTACGGAAACAGCGTTGGAAGAATTGTTTGAACATAACACTAATTATACAGAGGTGCTGGAAAATGTAATTGGACTGCTTAAAGAAAAGCAGTCACCAGGAGAAGCTTCGGAAGAAACAAAACGTAAGTATACTCCGCTTGTTATTTCAAAAAAGAAAAAAAATGAAAGGAAGGAGGCAATGTAAAAAATGAGCAGTCTGACAAATAGAAATGATAAAGCAAAATTTACGGCAATGCTTACAGAGCTTGTCTGTGAAAAAAAATGCAGTCTCAAAAAAGCACTTGAAATTATTTGCAAGAATAAGAGCAAAAAAAATAAAAGGATTTCGCTGGCCGCAGAGAATATCATTAAAGCACTGTTAGATGGATTTCCTTTTTCAACTGCACTTAAGCTTTGTCCTTTTATTGAATTTGATAAGCTTTATGTTTCGTTCATACGTTTTGCAGAACGATGCGGGTGTCTCGAAAAATCTCTTGATTTTTTGAACAGAAAATGTCGGCGCGAACAGCAGAATGCATTTAAGGTAGTAGAAGCCTCTGTATATCCTGTTTTCGTAATTTTACTTAGTGTCGCAGCAGCAGTATTGCTTACATCTTATTCTTCGAGCTTTGATGAATTGACCGGAGGAAATTTACAGTTAAAGCAGGATTTCTATTCAACAATTATTATTGCATTTTCATTTCTTATTATGTTCTGCACAATTGCATTTTTTGTACTTAAACGAACACTTGGAACAAATAAATTATACGAAGCCTTTCTGGCAACAGGGTTTCTTGTAAAAGGAGGTGAAAGTCTTGCCAATGCAGTCCGGAATGCAGTGAATATTCTGGGGTATGAAACAAAAGAAGGTCAGCTTTTTGTTAAAGCAGGAGAAAAGCTGTCTTACGGAATGAACCTGCGAAGTTCATTTGATGTTTCAAATACTCTATGGAACAGTTTGCTGCGTTCAGAATTAGAAGAAGCATTTTTTTACGCAGAAAATTCTGGAGGGGAGAATGATGTGTTTGAAAAAATTGCTTTATGGCTTAATTCCCGGGATGAAAAACGACGTGCTGTCTGTTTCAAATTAGTTGAGCCTTTTTTCATTTCGGGTACAGGAATATTTCTGCTTGTATTCCTTGCAAATCTTGTACTTCCGATGATGACCGAAAGTGCAATGTTTTTATAAACGCTTTGGGAGGAAAAAATGGGAGTAAAAAATGAAAAAACTGAAAAAAATAATAAACAAAGGAACGAGGCATTTACTTTTGTCGAAACACTTGCGGTGCTCGCAATCACAGCGGTGCTTACAGCAGGCTGCACTGTATCAATCGCAAAATTTGTATCGCTGGCAAAAAAAACGTCGGCCCGGAACCAGATTGATCAATACAGTGCTGCACTTCAATCGTACTTTCTCGACTGCGGAAGATTCCCGACGACAGAGCAGGGACTTGCAGCCCTTTGGGAAAAACCAGTTTTCTATCCGGTACCAGAAAACTGGGACGGACCATACGTTGAACGTAAACCAGGAAAGGATCCTTGGGGAACCAATTTTGAGTATATCAGCGCTGAAGGCTCCGTTATGCCGTCAGAGGTTCCTGAGAATCTGCCCTATGTACTCATTAGCTATGGGGCAGATAAACAAAGGGGAGGAAAAGAAAATGGAAGCGACATCGTTTCGTGGGAATAGGATTGGTATTTCAATAACAGCGGTTGCTGCACTTTCACTCGTTACGGCTGCCGGAACCTACAGACTTAAAAAAACAGCTGAAATTAAAAAGTGGCAGAAAGCCTTGACTGTATACTCTGTTCAGCTTGAAAACGAAAACAAAGCGGAATGTGTTGCAGCAGGCTATGCAGGTCAAAGAATAACGGGGGAGCGATGAAGCTTCATTCTGTAGTTCTTGTTATGCTTTTTCTGGGATTAATTTTTTCTGCGTTGAATGACTTTGTTTTTTGTGCGGTTTTGCTTGAACAAAAAACAGATAATGCTTTTCAGATATACACCGCAAAACGTTTTATTGCAGAAAGCTTTAGAAACACATGTGCAGGCAAGGGCTTTTCGAATCTGGAGCAATGGCAGAATTCCTGCAGGGCTTTATTCAAACTGGAAAGCATTGAATGGAATTATGTTGTAGACGGTACGGAAATCCTGATACATGGAAGCTGGCAGGGAAATGACGCGCTTTGCGAATGCAGTGGTGAAGCTTTCTGCAGAAATCTTAAAGGAAGATAAATTGAAGAAGAAAGATTTGTGTCCATCAAAGGATTATGATTTTTATATAATAAAAATTCCTCTAAGAGCTTTTGCAAAAAAACAAAAAACAAGATTTCTTAATTCTGAGCTGGGAAAGCTTCATCCCTGTTTTTCGGATGACTGTTGTTTTGATTCACATTTGAAAATCGAAAGAAACGGAATAAAAGCAGAGGTCGTTGTCATGCAAAAGTATAAGCTTGCGGATTTTAAAAATGCAAATAAGCAGAGACCTGTTTTTGTAAAAGAAAACCAAAGGTTCGGATATTTTAAAAATGCCGGAAACAAAAAGAAATGGATAATTATGTCTGCCGGATTTTGCATTTTTGTGATTTTTATTCTTACACTTTTTCTGAAAAGCCTGCGAAACAAAAGCAATGTGTCTGATGGCGCTTTAAAGACGCCAAAGAAAACAGAAAATGATATTTCTGCTTTTCAGGAGAATGGCCCGCAGAAAACAGTTGTCTCTGAATTTCTGGACAACGCTAATTCGCTGGGTGGTAAAGTTTCAAGCCTGGAATGGAGACTTGACGGGTACACCGAAAGAATAAACGTTTCGGTAAAAAATGTTTTTCCGGAAGCTGTGGAGAAGCTTTTTCCCGAAGCCGTTTTTTCTCCAGTTGTTTTTGAAAATAATATTCCTGTGCTGAATATAACTATTGGCTCTGTTCTTTTTACGGGACAGGGACAGCAGGTATCAGTTTATAATAATTTTTCTTCAAGACCTGATGAATTAAAAAGCAGTTTACGTGAGTTTCTTGTAGAAAACCAGATACGGATTATTGAAGAAAATATAAAGCCTTTCAGCCTTAAGCTGCAATTTGAAAAAGACAGGGACAAGGAAAAGAAACAATCTCAGCTAATCACAGCTTTGTTTGATTATCTATATGTAAATGAGCTTTATGCAGATTATATTCTAATTTCGACTTCAGATAATTTGACGCTAAATATTTCTTTTTCTTCTATGCAATTCAGTTTTCAAAAAAATCTATATGAAAACCTGTATAAAAGTCTTTGCAGAAATATTGATGTCTTTTTTGAAAAAACGGCTTCAGATTATGAATTTGAAAATGCAAAAAAAACGTTAGCTTCTGATTATTCAATCAGGGAAATAAAGGTTGGTCAGGTAATTCATTCAGATGGTACAGTTATTGAGTTTTATAAAGATGAAAACGGAAAAATCTCAGGGAGATAATAAAAGTGAAGATTAAAAATTATATTTTGATTATTCTTGTTTGTCTTTTTACAGCAGGCTGTAAAACTACGGGATATTTTTCAGGTTATGCAAATCTTGTGATTATGATTGTCGATGAAAAAGGTCTCGCAATAGAAGATTTTAATCTTGAGTTAAGCAATTTTAACAAAGAAGAAAAAGGAATAACAAACAAAAATGGTATTTGTGTTTTTCATAATGTTCCGTCCGGCGAATATGAATTGTCTGGAACAAAAGATGGTTATGCAAAACTGGAAGCTGCTTCAATAAATTTTATCGAAAAAAGCGATGTGTTTTGTTTTCGTGTTGAAAGTGGAGAAGCTATTTTTCAGCAGGTAGAAAAAAACTTTGAAGCAGAAAAATATGAAAGCGGAATAAAATTACTGGAAAAAATTGTTTGTCCTAAGAAATCTGAGCTGTATGCGGCAGTTTGCTTTTATAAAGCATTTGCGTTTGCAATGCTTAATGATACAAAAGCTTGTAAACGTGAAATAAAAAAAATAAAAGCGGCAGATAAAGCATTTGCAGAACTGTATCAACAGGCTTTAGTCCAATTGTCAGAGCTCAGGGGAAGCATGGGGGAGGATGATGAAAACAAAGATTTGTAAAAAAGCATTATTGGTTCTTTTTATGCAGTTCTTCCTTGTTTCCTGCAGCAATATCTGGGCTCCTGCAAAACCGGAATTTGTTATTTCTAATCTTTCTATAAAAAAAGGCTTTGATGAAAACGCCTGCGTCCTGGGTGGTGTATATTTTGATTTTTATAATAAGTCACAAAAACAGATTACTTCTCTGGAAATAAGTATAAGTGTTTATGATAAACAGACACGAAAACAGGCTTTCGCGGGAACCTCAGTCATTCACACTTCATTTGAAGGCTTGATTGATTCTCTTGAAAAAAAAGAAATGTGTATTTCGCTTGATGATTATATTTTATTTGATTCTGGAAGTGAACTGTTTATTGATTCTTTTATTATCAAAAAGATTGTTTATCAGGATAACACTTCCTGGAATGATTTTTTTGGAATCTACGGTATTTATTCAAATTAACAAAAATCTTTAGAGTTTATCGCTACAAGTGGAATTTAAGGGGGTAAATATGTTTAAAAAAATATTGATAATGCTTCCTGCTGTCTTTGTGCTTTTTGTCTGTGGCTGCGATTTACAGTTTGAAGCAGAAAAAAAATCTGATAATGAAAATACGACGCTTCTTGATTTAACAAAAATTAAACAGGAGCGTGAAAAGACTGAGCGTGAAAAGCTTGAAGCTGAACTTGCAGAAGCAGAGCGCCTTGAAGCAGAAAGGCAGGAGGCTGAACGACTTGAAGCTGAGCGGATTGAGGCAGAGCGCATTGAAACAGAACGGCTTGAGGCAGAACGTCTGGAAGCTGAACGCATTGAAGCAGAACGTCTTGAATTCGAAAGACTTAAAGAAGAACTATTACAGCAGCTGCTTGAGATTCAAAATCAACAGAGTCAGGAGGAGACGGAACCAGCGTCAGAACCGGAACCGGACCCCGGGCCAATGCCGCAAATGCCCGAAACAAAAAAGCTTACTCTTATGGTTTACATGGCCGCAGATAATGATCTTGAAAGCTATGCTCTGCAGAATTTAAAAGACATGGAGCATGCCGGATTTTCAGGAATGAATATTCTTGTACTTCTGGATAGGACAGAAGGCTTTGATGCAACTGATGGAGACTGGACTGACACAAGATTACTTGAAGTTGTTCATGATGATACTGACGGTAATTATGTTGTGTCCAGAAGATTAAGATGTCCAAATCTTGGCTTGTCGGCATCTGTAGAAACAGAGCTTGATATGGCAAACCCTAACGTGCTTCGTAATTTTATTTCTTTTGCAAAATCAGAATATGAAGCAGAAAAATATGCGCTTATAATCTGGGGTCACGGAACAGGCTGGCGAGGGGCTGCTGATAATCCAGAATGTCAGTCCTTCAGAGCCTGTGCTATTGACGACACAAACGGTACTTATATGACAGTTTCTGCTATGGGACGGGCTTTGAAAAATCTTGGATTGTGCGTTATTGGTTTTGATACCTGCTTTGGCGGCGTTTTTGAAAATGTTTATGAAATAAAAAATTGTGCGGAATATACTGTCGCCAGTCCGGGAGTTTCACCTTCTGGCGGCTGGGATTACAGACAGCTTTTAGAAAATATTTCAGAATCCGATTTTACAACAAATTCAATAGCCGGGTTAATGGCAGATAGTTCTTCTGTGTCTTCTACAGTATTTACTAATTCAAAGCTTAGGAATGTTATGGAAGCCTTTGAAAGCTTTTCTGAAGGGCTGGCGGGAAAGATTGTAGATAGGGATTCGCATGCTTCTGTTTTCCAGAGCTTAAAGGAGCTTGTTAATAATCATCACGCATACTTTTATAGTCAGGGAAAAAGCGAAATATATCTTGATATGTATTGTATGGCAAACGCGTATTCTTCTGCCGCGGATTATGCATTAAAGGAAAAAGCAGTAAAGCTTAAAAATGAAATATCGCGGGCTGCCTGTACAACCTTTTCAGACACGCCCCAGATTGGAATATATTTTATTCCTCGTACAGAATATGGAACCTTTGCGGTAAATCCTTCATCAGATTATACAAGAAATTTTGATAACGCATCTCAATGTCTGTTTATTAAAGAAAGTCAATGGTGGGTACCAACACAAGATGGTAATTCAGGAAGTCTTTTTGACAAGCTTTTTTATACAAGCTGGTAGGAGGAAAGTATGAAAAAAAATAAGATATTTTTACTGCTGATAGCTTTTGCATCAGCCATTTTTTTGTTTACTTCAGGGCATTACGAGGTTGATGACAAGGGTAATAAAACATGGGTTGCCGATTATCATGGAGATAAGCCTCCCGAAGAAGACAGTAGTTCTAATGGAAACTCCTCTGATGAGCATAATGACGATGATGGCGACGATGAAAATGGCGACGATGAAAATGGCAACGATGACAACAACGACAACAACAACTCTGGCACCAGTTCCAGTACAAGTTCAAACTCCGGTTCCAGCTCAAGTTCAAACTCCAGCAGTTCTTCTTCTTCAACACCTTCAACTCCACCTCCGCCGCCTCCAGAACCACAATATCCGGATCCAACGGAAAATATGGAAGATGAAGATTTACAGATAATCGCAGAAAACGGAACAGCAGTTCAAAAGGCAGAAGCCCAAAGAATTCTTGAACAGCATCGTTTTAATGCAGAAAACCTTAGGTTAGAAGAAGCCTGTTTTGATTATTCCGAGATTGTTGAGCAAATAGAAGAAGAACAAAAAGAAAATCCGCCTGCGCCAGAACCGGAAGAAGTTCCCGCTCCAGATGAAAAAAAACAGCAAGTGGCTCTGATTCAGGAAATACAGGAACAGCAGGAAATAGAAAAACAGAAAACAATTCAACAGAATAATGAAGAAATAAAAGAAGAAGAAATAACAGAAAACTCCGATGATGCGGGTGATCCTGTGCTTGTTACTCAAGGTGTGTATGAGCAGAATGAAAAGGATATAGGCTTTATTCAGACAGGTGGTTTTTATGTATATAGAAAATATCTGTCAGACAGAAATGCTATTTCGAGTTTTGGAAGCGGCTGGTCAACAAATCTGGATGAAAGAATTATTTTGGGAACAGATTCCAGATCGGAAGAATATATAGAAAAACTTGCGCAGGGGGGAGAGCGTATACAACAGCTGATCCGGCAGTATGAAGCAGAACTTGCAGCCGCTTATGGTGTTTCAGATATTTATTCTGCACAGTCAGAATATACGGAAAGAATTACTTCTGCCAATGCAAGCAAAGCAAGCCAGCAGCAGCTTAAAGGTCAATCACAGTCGCTGCTTGAAGAAGCCGCTGGTTATCCCGCTGCAGATAATATCAGTCTTTTAATTGAAAAAATTGACGGAATAATTGGCGAGCTTGAAACAAAAATCCAGGGCTATAACAATGCCATCAGTCAGATTTCAAATCATCTTGAAAACCTTAATGAATATAAAAAAAAATATAATGAGTGCCGTGAAAAGCTTAGCGAATATGAAGAACCATATAACCTTTCTGTTTCAAGAAAAAAGCGTAATGAATATGCAATGTTTCAGGGGCTGTCGACCGCTTACGAAGAAACTGGTCTAAACACACTTACACTTATTGACGAAAATGGTTATCCCCATGTGTTTAAGCAGAATGACAATTTAAAACAAATCTGGTATTCCGATACAAAAAAATATATATGTATTCAGTCTGTTAATGACGGCGAAAAGCTTTGTCTTATACAGGCAGATGGAATTACAAAAGAATTTGATTCACACGGTTTTATTGTAAAAATCACAGATCGCAATCAGAATCAGATTTTAATTCATCGTACATCGGACGAAAAAATTACTTTTATAGAAAACTCTTTTGGCGAAAAACTCAAGGTTGAATATAAAAATAATTATATTTCAAAAATAACAAATATGCGTGATTCTATGGAAAATATCGTGTATTCGTACAGAGGCAACTTCCTTGAAGCTGTAAAGGATACGGATGGTGATACTGTTTTCATGAAGTATGATTCAAACGGCTGCATGACAGAATTGAAAAAGAATGACGGAAGCAAAATTGTTTTTGAGTATGGCGAAATTACAAATGATAAAAAAAGACTTACAACCTCAACCATTGATGAAGAAGGAAATTCCGAAAGCTTTTATTATGATCGATCCGGCATGCGCACCGTTTATACAGATCATGATAATAATCAGACAATTTATGAATTTGATAATCGTCATCGTACAAGAAGGGTAGAAAAACCGGATGGTTCTGTAATTCTTTATGATTATGATAAAGACGATAATCTGATTTATATGAACGAAAATGGTTTTACAACTTATTATGATTATGATAATGCCGGAAGAAAAAATCGCGCCTCTTACGAAGATGATTCTTATGAATTGTGGACTTATGATTCTTTTGGTGCAGTAACTTCATATCGCGACAGAGACGGTGTTGTTTATGATTATATCCGCGATGATAAAGGAAACCTTAAGGAATATTTGATTGATGGAAAGCTTGTCTTAAGTCAGACGGTTAATTCAAAGGGGCTTGTAACACAGCAGTCTGTTTATGACCAGAACGTTATTACAACAGCTTTTGAATATGATTCCTTTGGTAATGTAAAATCTGAAACTTGCGGCGGTGTAAAAAAGGAATATTGCTATGATGAACGGAATAGGCTTAAAAAAAATCTGGTGAATGGCAAAGAATCAACTTCCTATGAGTATTTTGAAAAAGAAATTATAAAAAAAGATTATAACGGACTTACAACAACTTACCTTTTGAACGGTCGAAAAGACCTTATCGAAATAATGCAAAAGGATATGTTAAGTGGAGCTGTTCATAAAATACGACTGGAATATGATAAACGTCATCTTCCACTCAGAATGTATGCGGGGGATGAAAAAACTGAAAAGCTTGTTTTTTCCTGTATGTATACGGCAGAAGGAAAAATCAGTGCTCAGATCTTGCACGGAGATGAATGCTGGATAACGATGTATGAATATGAAAAAGGGGAGGTGTCGCTATTAAAGCAATTTAAGACAAGTAGTATTGAAGGCGATCTGCAAAAGCTTTTACAAGCCGCAGGTGATAATGTCTACACTCAAAAATATGAACGAAAGCTTTTTGGAAAAAATGAACTGCAGCTTACAGTAACCGACGGTCTGGGAATATCAAAGCTTTTTGAATATGACTCTTTTAGAAACCTTGTAAAAGCAATAGACGGGAACGGAAATGAGCAGCGTTTAGACAGTTCTGCTGATAGCAGGGGACGTGTTGCAGACATTCAAAGTAAAGATCAGAAAATCTGGTATGAATATGACGAGTTTGACAGAATCATAAAAGAAGTTGTTGGCAACAGCCTTGATGAAGCTACAGCAGTTTATTATGTGACGTATGATTATTCATCAAACGGTCGGAGTGTAACTGTAACAGAAGGCGGCAAGTATAAATCAATTTATGAGCTTGATGCATTCGGAAATATTATCAGACAGACTGATGGTAATGGAAATTCAAAACGCTATGAATACAACTGTTTGAATCAGCTTGTTACGGCTTTTGACGGTTATCAGACTAAAACTACTTATGAATATAATGCTATCGGTGAATTGTGCAGGGTAGTTGAGCCAGAAGGTGCCGTCATTTTATATACATATAATTATATGGGGCTGCTTGAAAAAGTAACTGATGAATGCGGAATCCTTTACAGCGCTGTTTATGATAAAGCCGGCAGATTAAAGTCGGAGTTCAACAGGGCGCAAAGTGAACAGTCTTATGAATACGATAACGGCGGGCGTATCCTTAAGGTTCTTTGCGGTGGCGAAATTATTCAAAGCTATTCTTATAGCAAAGATAACCGTACAGTAATTATAAAAGACGGTAATGGAAATGTTTATTTCTACAATTATGACGCTTTTGATACTTTATTAAACGAGCGTAACAGAAACGGACTTGTTCAGCAGTATTTTTATGACGAGAATGGACAGTATTCCGGTCAGGCATTTTTTGACGGTTCAACAGTCGAAATCATTTATTCAGATGATAAAAAAAATTGTACTGTTCGTTATTCGGACGGAAGTGAAAATCATTTTGTTTATGATGAAATCGGGAATATTGTTGAAGCACAGAACGCAAACGACAAAACAGTTTATCAATATGATAAAGGTGGAAGACTGGTTTATCAAAAGGATATAACTTCCGGTGAAGAGCTTTATTTTGAATATGATAATGCGGGAAACAGAATCCGGCTTTTAAGTTCAAACAGGGACACGCGGTATGCCTACGGCAAAAATAATGAGGTAAAAGAAATTTTTGACAATAAACAAAAAGTCGGTGTAGAATTACAGTATAACAAAAACGGAAGTGAAGTATTGAGAAAGTTTGCAAACGGAACAAAAGAAGAAACTCTCTATGACGGAGCAGGACGCGTAACTGTAAAAATGCAGAAATCAGTCAGCGGCGAATTGCTTTGGGCAGAAGCTTATCTTTATGGTGACGACGGCAAACGTTCAGCAACAGTAGATAATCTTGGTCAAATAACTCTTTACGAATACGATAAAAAGGGACAGCTTTCAACAGTTTATTATCCTTTTTCACAGGAGCTTGTACAAAGTCTTTCAGCCGAAGCAGAAATAAACGGACTTGCAGTAACTGACAGTACGGTAGATATTGGTGTAAACAAGTTTCTTTCTTCTTCATTAAAAGAACAGCTTTCACTACTCATGGAAGCAATGCAGCGGGGGCTTTCTTTTAAGCTTACAAATATGCAGCTGTTTATTAGAGAAAGCTATGGCTATGATAAAAACGGAAACCGCATTTCTAAAGCTCTGCCTTTTGGAACTATTCAATATACCTATGATAAAGAAAATCGTTTGACCTGGAGCGGTTCACGGGGGAATGCTTTTGTATCTTATACTTATGATGATTCCGGAAATCTTCTTACAGAAAAAAGCTCGCAGCGTGTAGTAAAATATGCATATAATGCACAGAATCGTCTTATCTATTGTGAAGTCACAGACAATGCTGCAAAAACTTATGCCGGGACCTCGTATGCTTATGATGCATTTGGCAGACGGGTAGTTGTCCAGGATATCGGAGAAGCTGCTTTGCGAACACTTTACGATGGTTTTTCCTTTGATGTAATCAAGCAGAGCCCCGCCTTTTATTCCTTAAATGCAACCGGCAAACCAACAGGAGAACGTTACCGTTATCTTGGTCAGGAAGACAACGACGGCAACCGCTACTTTTATCTTGATGACAATTCTTATGAGCTTGTGAATAATCGTTATCGAAGTGAACGTTCCCAGTTTGTAGTGAATGGCACACCCGTAGTTCAGACCACCGCAGAAGGTTCCCAATATTTTTCAATCGATCTTATGGGCAGCGTCCGCTCTGCTACCGACAGCTACGGCTACCAGCTTGGAGAAAACAATTACGATGCCTTTGGTTCTCTGGTTCAAGCCAGTCTTTCCGGTACCACCGACCTTGGCTACCTTGGCAAGCCCTACGACCCAACCTCAACCCTCTACAACTACGGCTTCCGCGACTACTCCCCATCCGCCGCCCGCTTCACCACCTCCGACCCCCTCCGCGACGGCCCTAACTGGTTCACCTACTGCCGCAACGACCCGATTAACTTTGTGGATTTGTGGGGGTTGGATGTAATTCCAATAATTGGAACAAATTTGATGCAAGATCCTGAATGGAGAGATGAAATAGTAAAAGGTGATAATAACAATTTCCGAACAGTGGGTTGTGCAATAATGGCTGTTGCAGATATGGGAAATATAGATCCAAGAGAGATTAATGAAAAATATGTAATAAAAGGATGTGTGTCCTGGGTAAATATATCTGAAGATAATGGATATGAATATACAAGGAGTTATGATAAATTTTCAACTGAAGTTTATACAAACCAAGTGAATGATGGTAAAAATAATTACCGAGTAATAATTAATGTAAACTATGATATGTCTGATCATGATCATTGGGTTCCATTGCAAGAAATAAAGACAATAGGAAATGTTGATTATGCTGTTATTACACCTACATCTATTTATGATAAGTTGACTAGTTTTGATAAGAGCAGTTTTTTTGAAAATGATAATGGAACCATCGCATATTCAGATGATAGATTAAAAAAAGGTTGGCGTGTGATAGATGGAAAAACTTATGTTCCACTGGAAGAAACTAAGGGATATGTAAGTTTTGTAGAGAAAAAAAGTAATTATTGATTATTTCAATTGAATGGAGGATAGGAATGAAATCTGTAAGGATAATTCTATTTTTAATATTATGTATTTGTTTTATATCTTGTGAGAAAAAACAAAAAAGTATTTTAGAAAATGAAATATCAGAATCATTAGAAGATATTGAAAGCATTAATCAATCAGAAATTGAAAAAAATATTTCAACAATCATTAATACGGATTCTTTGGATAAAAAAGAAGTTATTTTTCCCGAATTAAATCCTGATAATACAATTGAAAAAGATGATTCTGATATAAGTTTATTACCTTTAGGAGAGGAAGAATATTTTCAATTACGCTATATAGAATATAATAAACAAACTTCACAAAGAGCAACAAACTATGTATATAAGATATCAAATGATATTTCAGAGATATATTATGATACTGGTACTTCATGGGGAACTTGTCAAATTTCAAAAGATAGAAGAAAGGTTTTGATTAAAAAGAATGGTAATCATGATATTTATTTACTAGATGGAAATACAGGAATGATTAATTATGTTGGAACTGTAAAGGCTGGTTGTTGTGGAAGTTTAAATCTTGATTATTTAATTACTTCGAAGTGGTATGAAGAAAAAATAGCTATATGTGTAATGAATATGAATACTTTTGAAGAGGAGTATCATCTTTTTTGGGAAGATCAAGATAATAGAATATGTTTTTATAATATTCTAATGTATTCAGAAGATATTATAAATAATTTGTTACAAAAAAAAGAAAACGATAATTTAGTGCTTGATATTCCCGAAGGTGAATTTGATTGTGTAATTATTGGGTTTGGAATGGAAGGGCCAACAGCTTATGGTTTGGCCTTATTAAATGTAAATACAAAAGAATTTGTTAAATTCAATTTCGAATTTGAAACATAATTCTTTTATATTCTTGATAACTCCACACTTTTATGATTTTAATAAAGAGATTGTTGGGTACCCTTCGACAAGCTCAGGGCCCGCAACAATGATATACCCACAAGGAGAAATTCTCCTTTCTAATAATGATAGAGAACTCGTAATGGCTTCACTTGAAAATCCACCCGAACCTAATAAGGCGTTAAAAGAACTGTTTATAAACAATTAAGGCCGCCTT
>JAEEGL012734106.1_pt1 | contig 18616 bp, 16 predicted proteins | sample 9134231 | NCBI WGS metagenome assembly JAEEGL01 (sample SAMN16246548, study PRJNA631951) | gut metagenome | biome: gut microbiome; feature: rumen; material: fiber-attached | host: Bos | place: Iran: Karaj | collected 2018-10 | reverse complement strand
TCTAAGATTGAAAACCAAGAAGGTGTTTCTAATATGGAAGAAATCATCAAATTATCTGATGGTGTAATGGTTGCTCGTGGTGACTTAGGTGTTGACGTTGATGCTTGGGATTTACCTGCAATTCAAAAGGATATGATTTTCTTAGCTCAATCACAAGGTAAGATTGTTGTAACAGCTACACAAATGTTAGATTCTATGCAACAAAATCCAAGACCTACAAGAGCTGAAGTATCTGACGTTCATAACGCAGTATTAGATGGTACTTGTGCTACAATGTTATCAGGTGAATCTGCTCAAGGTGATTATCCATTTGAAGCTGTTTCATATATGGCTAAAATTGATGAAAAAGCAGAAGACGATATCGATCATGAACAAATGATTAAGAATGTTGTTGAATGCAAAGAAAACGTTAATGAAAAGGATGCTATTGGTTTAGCAGTAGCTACTTTAGCTAACGCTTATGATGTTAAAGCTTGTGTTGCTGAAGGTGATGTTGAATTCGCATTAGCATTATCTCAATATAGACCAGCTACAGACATTTTCTTCGCTTGCGATAACGCAGCTGATTGCCGTACATTATCAATCGTTTGGGGTGTACAAGCTGTATTAGGTAACATTAATGATGCTTATGCTAAAGCTAAAGCTTGCTTAGGCTTTGCAAAAGATGATAAGGTTATCAAAGCAACTTCAACAAAGTTCGAATTAGTTGATGCTGAATAATAATTAGGACGTAGCAATACGTCCTTTATTATCTTAATGAAGTAGAATTCTAAAGAGGTATAAAAAATGGAAAAAGAAGAACGAGAAAACATACTTAATATGCTTAAGGATGTATCTACAAAATTTGAATCCCTAAGAGATGCAGTATGTGCCCCTTATGGATTATCTTCAACTCAAGCTATTTTAATCTTAGATATTTATCATAATTCTTCTAAAACAAAGGTTACAGATATTTGTAAAAGATTAAATAAATCAACTAATACAATATCTCCTTTAATTAATAGATTATGTGCAAAAGGCTTTTTGAAAAAAGAACAGGATGAATCTGATAATAGAGTATTTTATATAAAATTAACATCTAAATCAAAAGCCATAACAGATAAAATAAGTATAGATATTGAAGACTATACATTACCTATATTTGAACAATTAGAGGATGAAGATATTATGACTATAAAAAAAGGTCTAGAATTGTTAAAAAGAGTGGTAGAATAATGAAGTATTTAATTGTCTCAGATATCCATGGTGGTGGAGTTGAAACAAAGTTTATAATTGATAAATTTGAAAAAGAAAAATGTGATTATATTATTTGCTTAGGCGATGTTTTATATCATGGCCCAAGAAATGATTTACCTAAAACATATGCACCTAAAGAAGTAATTGCCTTATTAAATAAATATGCAACAAAAATTGTTTGTGTAAAAGGTAATTGTGATGCAGAAGTAGATCAAATGGTTTTAAATTTTGAAATATTAGATTCATATGATTCTTATTTAAATGGACTTGATTGTCATTTTGAACATGGACATCATTTAGATTTATATAATGGTAATGCTCAAATAGTATTTACAGGTCATACTCATATTCCTTTATGTGAACAAGAAAATGGCTATCTTCATATAAATCCAGGTTCTATAACTTTACCTAAAAATGGTTCAAATAAAAGCTATATTATCTTTGAAGGACATAATATTAAATGTCTTGATATAGATGATAATATTGTTTTTGAATATAATTATTAAAATAATTTTTAAAAAAATGAAAAACCTTTCTATTATTAATAATAGAGAGGTATTTTTTTATGAAGAAAAAAGAAATAATAATCATTATAATAATTGTTTTAATTACATTAGGATTTGCTTTTTCATCTACAATTATGGATTTATTTAAAAAAGAAGAAATAAAAGAAGAAAAAGAAGAAAGATTTATATTAATTAATTTTAAAGGTGAACTATTAGAAGAATTTAGTGTGAAGGTTGAAAGAGGTGTAACATTTGCATATTTAAGACAATTTGTTGAAATACATAAAAATTCTTTTAGTATTGTTGATATAGATTTAAATGAAAAATATTATGAATCAAAAGATATATTTATTAAAACCAAAGATACAAAATCAATTGAAGATGAAGAAATAACAATTGATTTAGAAAATAAAATAAATATAAATAATGCATTACAAAAAGAATTAATAAAAATATATGGAATAGGAGATAAAAGAGCAGCAAGAATAATTGAATATAGAAAAAACAAAAAAATAGAGGAATGGTCGGAATTAAAGGCTTTAATAGAGGTATCTGATTATGTTATTGAACAAATTAAAAAAGAAGCCATATTGTAATAATTTCCATATATTTTTAGTAAATATTATTCTATTAATGCTGTCATTTAAATATAATTTTATATTTATATTTTTAATATTATATTTAATATTTATATTTTTAAAATTTAAAAAGCTAATATTACCATTGTTAATAATAGCTTTTATAATAATATCTGAAATTTTATTAATAAATTTCTATCCAAAGCCTAAAAATGAATTGGTAGCTAAGGTTGATAAAATAGAGAATAATGGATATATAGTTAATTATAATTTTTATAAAATAAAAATATTAGATACTGAATTTGATTTTATTCCTGGAGATATTATCAAATTAGAATTAGATTATCAAAATATTAAAGAAAAAAGCTATGAAACAGATTTTGATTATAAAGAATATTTAAAATCAAATAAAATATTATATTTAGCTAAAGCAATAAAATCTAATAAAATTAAATCAGGCTTTTCATTAAATTTATTAAAATATTATTATGAATCATATTTAGAAGAAAAATTAGATTCTAACACATTAGAATATGTTAAAGCTTTAGTTTTTGCAGATAATGATTTAACAAAAGATTTAAAAAATAGCTATTCTATATTAGGAATATCTCATATTTTAGCTATAAGTGGAATGCATATAATAATGCTATTTAATTTTATATTTTTAATTTTGAAAAAAATATTTAGAATTTATAAACCAACAGTACCCTTAGTTTTTATAATTATTTATGTTTTATCTATAGGCGCTCCACCATCAGCCCTAAGGGCAGTACTTTTTTTATTAATTAAATCACTAAATGAAAAAGGAGAAATTAAATATACAAAGCTAGATATATTATCTATAAGCTTTATATTAATGATTTTTTCATGGCCATATATATTTTATAATAGTGGATTTCAATTAAGCTTTTTAGTAAGCTTTATATTAATATTTTCAAATGAATTAATTAAAACAAATAACAAAATAATTTATTTATATTTAACTTTTATTTTAATATATTTTAATACATTACCAATAATTTCTTCATTTAATAATCAAATATCTATTTTATCATTGTTATTATCACCAATTTTATCTTTAATATTAGGATTTATAATTATACCTATTTCATATATAGTTACTGTATTTCCTTTTTTTGATAAAATATTTTTATATTTTTTTAAATCCTTAAATATATATGTTATGAATTTAGCTAATCTTAATATAAAAATACCTATTATGAGCTTTAATATTTATTTAAAAATAATATATTATATTGCAATATTTTTATTAATAAAATCAATAATTATAAACAAGAATAAAATTAAGCATTTTATATTTTTTTCATTATTCTTATTAACAATAATAAATTTAAAGCTTTTAAATCCTTTGACAAAAATAACTTTTATAGATGTAGGGCAAGGAGATTCATGCTTAATTGAGCTTCCTTTTAATAAAGGAAATATATTAATAGATTCATTTAATTCAATTGATTTTATTAAAGCGGAAGGAATAACTACAATTGATTATTTAATATTAACTCATGGTGATATCGATCATACAAAAGAAGCTGTTGAGGTTATTGATTATTTTAATGTAAAAAACATTATTTTAAATAATGATTCATATAGCGATGAGGAATTAAAAATAATAAATGAAGCTAAAAAATTAAATATTAAATATATGAATAAAATAGATGAAATTTATATCGATAAATATACATTTAAATTTTTAAATACAGATCTTTTTAATGATGAAAATAATAATAGTAATGTAATTTATACAAATATTGATGGAATAAATTTATTATTTATGGGTGATGCTGAAAAGGAAAAAGAAGAAGCTTTAATAAAAAAATATAAATTAAATGAAATAGATATATTGAAGGTAGGTCATCATGGTTCTAATTCATCTTCAACAAAAGATTTTGTAAATTTAATAAAACCTAAAATAAGTATTATTTCTGTTGGAGAAAATAATAAATATGGACATCCTGACAAGGAGGTTTTAAATAATTTAAAAAATAGTCAAATTTATATGACTAAGGATTTAGGAAATATTGAAATCGATATTATAAATAATAAGTATTATATTAAGCCATATAAAAAATCTCTTATAGCAAATAAGAGATTAAATATAATATAGCCACATGAAGTGGATAGAATATGTAAAAGAGGTATTTAAGGTTATATTTACCTCTTTTATTATTGTATAAAAGTATAAATATTACTGCAAATATACCATATTTTTGAATAGCTAAATTGGTATTAATAGGTATGAAATAATATGAAATTACCATACATAGTATAAATGATAGAATGAATGTTATTGACTTAACAATTTCATTTGATGGATTTGGATTTTTATAATACTTTGATTGAGTTAATGATAAGAAAAAAGGAATAATAATTCCAAAAGATGCATATTCAATATAATAATTATAAATAAATATAAATAATGCTATAGAATATGATAAAAATATAATTGAAAATATAATTGTAAATATAATCTTTTTTTCAAAAATATATTTTCTTACTAAATCAAATAGGAAAATCATTATTAAAGAAAGTGAAAAGGATATTAATATATTGATTTCAAAATCTTTAGTAAAAATATAAATAAATAAGCTTATTGATAATCCTAAAAGAAGTATTGATAATAAATATCTAATTTTGTTTTTTGTATAATATGCACCTTCAGCAATAAAAAATGCAAAAAGAGGTAAAGCTAATCTTCCAATATATCTTAAAATAATTATATTAGGAAATAAGAAAAATCCGATATGATCTATTAGCATGAAAATACATGCAAAAATCTTAATTTGATTACTGTTTAGTATTTTCATTTTCTTCCTTTATAGCTAAATCAAATGTTTCATTCATAATGGATTTTTTTTCTTCTTTAGTAAGTGGTACAGGATCATATCCACCTTTAAATAATTTATTGCATCTTAATAATCTTTTTAAAGATAAAAAGGATGCTTTAACGAAATTAAATTTCATATAGCATTCTTTTGCATATTGACTACAGGAAGGATAAAATCTACATCTTGGTGGATTGTTAGGAGAAATTCCTTTTTGATACCAATCTATAAATTTTATAGCAACATTATGTCGTCTATTTTTCATATATTCTTGTATATACTTTTAAAAGCTCCTCTTTACCTAAAAGCTTTTCAATTATTGCATATGAAAATACTAAAGCAGAAGCAACGCTTCTTGCGGTAATTAAATTACCATCAACAACGACTTTTTCATCAATGTATGTTCCTCCAAAATCCTCATTCATTGAAGTAAAGCATGTATATTTTCTATTCTTTAAATAGCCTAATTTACCTAAAATAGTTGGGGCAGCACAAATAAGAGATACTACCTTATTATTATCCATAAAATATGACATAATTTCATGAACATAATTATCAATTAATAATCTTTTAAAGTGAGGACCACCTGGTATTAGTAATGAATCATATTCTTTGTAATTTATATCCTTTAATAAGCTAATATTTGTTAAAGCTATATTATGAGCTCCTATAACAGTTTCTTTATCTGAAGCGATTGTAAGGTCGATTTTCGCTCTTCTTAATAGGGCAAAAGGAGCAACTGCCTCTTCCTCTTCAAAACCATCAAAAATAATTGCTAATACTTTCATTTTATCACCATCCTATTCTTTATTATATCATATTTATTAGTGGTTAAAAACTATGTTTTTTAGCCTTTATTTCTTGTTTTTTGGCTCATTATATTATATGATATATAATATATAGCAAAAAGAGGGTTTTAATATGGAACTTGATTTAAACAAGCAAACATTAACTGTATATGGTAAGGTTGAACGTATTAGCGTTTTAGCAAATAGATTACAAGCATTAAGTGGTAAGCAAACTTATGAATTTTTATCATCTCGTGGCGTATTTTTGCCTAGAAAGATAAATGTTTTAGCATTAAGAAGTGTCTTAAATGAAAGAATTAAAACATTACATGCAAGTGAATTACCAAGAGAATATTATGAAGTATTAGAAAATTATAAAAACTTTTCTGAATTTCAATTATTTAATCTTTTCGCAACTATTTGTGATAATAAAGATGATTTTAAAGCATATAGATTAAATTTATGGAAATTAATTATTATTAATTATGATGTTTTAAACTTAAATGATGGTGAAATTAATTATTTAAAAAATATTTCAAAGCTTCAAACAGAAAAGCTTGAAAAATATTTCCAATATATTACATCTGCCACAAGAGAAATGGAAAATACTTTTGATGGTTTAGAAAAGGATTCATTATATGAAGGATTAAAAGCATCTGCATCTTTAGAGGATGTTGTTGATTTAGGTGCTAAATATGGAATTGATCTTCCATATCAATATGATGTTGATGGATTTAAAGCAGCTTTAAGAGAATATTTAGCTGCATATGATAAATTAACAATGGAAGTAGATAGCTTTATTGAACAAGCAGGAGAAATGTCTTTAGAAAATTTCGCAATTAAAAATGATATTCCTCTTTCTTTCAATATGGATAAAGATAAAATTATTGATTATTTATTCTTTATTTTAAGTATAGCTGAAATGCCATTAACTGATGTTCAATCTATTAAAGAGCCTAAGGAATTTTTACCTTTAGAATTTAATGTTGATTTAAACGCATTTGATGGTGATATTCCAAATGATGGCGTAAGAATTATTTATTATGATGGCTGTGAAGATGATGGCTTATTTGAACCTGAGGTTGAAGAGGTTATTGAAGAAGAACCTGTTTATGAAGAAGTAAAAGAAGAATCATTACCACAAGAAGAAAAGCCTGTAGAGCCTGAAGAAGTAAAAGAAGAAAAAGAACCAATGCCTGTTGATGATGATTTAGAAGATAATACTAAATCAAATGCAGAGCTTTTAGCCCAAATGAAGGCTGGTTTTGCAGCACAAGATAGAAAGGAAAGAAAAGAATTATCATTCGGTGATGTTGAAGAAAATCCTTATTATGGAAATCCTAAAACTAAAAAGTTATATCAAGGACCATTTAAAAGAATTTTCTTATCAATATTATTTTTAGCAATTGCTGGTGCAGGTGTATTTGCTGCATTAAAATACTTTTCTATAATCTAGGTGAATTAATATGGGTCGTGAAGTAAAATATACCCCAATGATGGAACAATATTTAGATATTAAAGAGGACTATAAGGATTTTATAGTCTTTTTTAGGTTAGGAGACTTTTATGAAATGTTCTTTGAAGATGCTAAAATTGCTTCAAAGGAATTAGAATTAGCTCTAACAGGTAAAGATGCTGGTGCTGAAGAAAGAGTCCCTATGTGTGGTATTCCTTATCATGCTGCAAATCAATATATTGAAAAGCTTGTTGATAGAGGCTATAAGGTTGTTATAGTTGAGCAAGTTGAAGATCCTAAGGAAGCTTTAGGAAAGATTGTTAAAAGAGGAGTTATAAAGATTATTACTCCAGGTACTATTGATTCTGGTATTAAGGATAAAGAAAATAATTATATAGCATCTATTGGCTATATTAATAGAGATTATGTTTTATGCTATAGTGATGTTACAACAGGTGAAGGCTATATTACAAGCTTTAAAAATTTTGATACATTAGCTAATGAAATATTATCACTTCATATTAAAGAAATTATTGTTGATGATGAATTCAATAATAAAAAGCTTATAGATTATGTTAAAATCAATGATTTAACATTATCATATGAAAATAATTCAAAGCTTGATGAAGGATTATTTGATATTGTAAAAGAAATAGATCCTGCATATCATGTTGTTGTTGCTAGATTAATAAATTATTTTATTAAAACCCAAAAAACAGAACCAACATATTTTAAGCCATTTAAATCATATATTGCTCAATCATATCTACATTTAGATGCCTTTTCTAAGAAGAATTTAGAAATAACAGAAACAATAAGACAAAATAATAAGTCTGGTTCTTTATTATGGATTATTGATAAATGTGAAACAGCAATGGGCTCACGTATGCTAAGACGCTATTTAGAAAAGCCACTTGTAGATAAGGATTTAATTAATGAAAGATTAGATTTCGTTGAAGCATTCAATAATAATTTTATTATCAAAGAAGAAATAAAAAAGTATTTTAAGGATGTTTATGATTTAGAAAGAATTATAGGAAGGGTATCTTCTGGTTCAGCTAATGCTAAAGATTTAGTATGGCTAAGAAGAAGCTTAAAGAATCTTCCTATAGTTAAGGATTTAGTTGCACAATTAAATTTTGATAAGGCAACAATCTTATCTAATAATATTGATACTCATAGAGATTTATATGAATTATTAGAGCGTGCTTTAGTTGAAAATCCACCACTATCTGTTAAAGAAGGCGGATTAATTAATGATGGATATAATAGCGAGTTAGATGAAATAAGATCAATTTCTTCAAATTCAAAAGAATGGATTATGAATTATGAGGCTAAGCAAAAGGAACTAACTGGAATTAAAACAATGAAGGTTGGTTATAATAGAATCACTGGATATTTTATCGAAGTATCTAAGGGTGCTATTCAAAGCATACCAGCTGATATTGAATATGAAAGAAAAGCAACTTTATCTAATTCAGAAAGATTTATAACTCCTGAGCTTAAGCATTATGAACAAATAGTATTAAATGCAAAAGAAAGAATAGAATCATTAGAATATGAAATATTCCAAGAATTAAGATTAGAAGCTAAAAAATATATTAAAACACTTCAAAATTTAGCTGATATAATCTCCACAATAGATTGTTTTATATCTCTTTCTGATGTGGCTGTTAAAAATAATTATGTAAGACCTACATTTAATAATAAAAGAGAAGTTAATATTGTAGATGGAAGACATCCTGTTTTAGAAACATTAGTTGGTTCTAATTATATTGTTAATGATGTAGTTATAAATAAGTTTAATATGATATTAATTACCGGTCCTAACATGAGTGGTAAATCAACATATATGAAGATGCTTGCAACAATTGTAATTCTTGCTCAAATGGGTTCATTTGTACCTGCTAAGGTTGCAGATTTAATGATATTTGATTCAATATTTACTCGTATTGGAGCATCTGATGATTTAACACAAGGACAATCTACATTTATGGTTGAAATGGTTGAAGCAAATTATGCTATTTCAAATGCAACTAAAAATTCATTAGTTTTATTTGATGAAATAGGACGTGGTACAGCTACATTTGATGGTATGGCTTTAGCTCATTCTATATTAGAATATCTTCATGAAAAGGTTGGATGTGTAACATTATTTTCAACACATTATCATGAATTAACAAGCCTTGATAAGGTTTTAAAAAGATTGAAAAATGTCCACGTTGAAGCTGTTGAGGAAAAAGGCTCTGTTGCCTTCTTACATAAGGTTATTGATGGACCAACTGATAAATCATATGGTATAAATGTTGCATCTTTAGCTGGTCTTCCTAAATCATTAATTGAAAGATCAAAACAAGTATTAAATTCACTTGAAGATAATAATAATTTAAAAAAGAATATAGATTTAAATTTATTTAATTTTGATGAATTTGATGCCAAAGAAGATGTAAGCAAAGAAAGAACTGCAGATAAGATAAAAGAACGAATAGATGAAATAGATTTAAATAAAACATCACCTATTGAAGCATTAAATATTTTATATGAGCTAAAGGAGATTAAATAATGTCTATTATTGTTAAAATGCCTCCTCATTTAGCTAATATGATTGCTGCAGGTGAGGTAGTTGAACGTCCTTCATCAGTTATTAAGGAATTAGTCGAAAACTCAATTGACGCTAATGCATCTAATATCATTATTTATTTAGAAAATGGTGGTATTGATTTAATGAAGGTTCAAGATGATGGCTGTGGTATGGATAGCGAAGATGTTTTAAATGCATTTTTACCTCATGCAACATCTAAAATTAAAACTGAATATGATTTATCTAAAATATCAACATTAGGTTTTAGAGGAGAAGCTATTTCATCAATTGCTGCTGTATCTAAATGCCAAATAATATCAAGCCAAGATGGTATTAAAGGATATGAATGTACATATAAATCAGGAATTAAACAAACTGAAGGTGTAATTAATTCAAATAAAGGAACAACTGTTATAGTTAATAATTTATTTTTTAATACACCAGCTAGATTAAAATATTTAAAATCAGCTAAAACAGAATTATCATCAATTATGTTTTATGTTAATAGAATAGCATCATCTAAGAAAAATATTAGATTTAAAGTATATTCTGATAATAAATTAATATTCCAAACAAATGGAACAGGCTCATACCAAAATCTAATTGGAGAAATTTATGGCTTAGAGGCCGCAAAGCTTACAGTAGAGACAAGCTTTAAAGCTCCTGATTATGATGCACATATGGTTATTGTTAAGCCTCAAATTTATCGTTCAAATAAATTAGAAATAACATTAATTATTAATGGAAGATATGTTAAAAATTATAATATTACAAATGCTATTTGCGATGGATTTAAAACATATTTACCTATTAATAAATATCCAATATGCATTTTATATATTGATGTTGATCCATCATTAGTTGATGTAAATATTCATCCAAGAAAAACTGAAATTAAATTATCAATTGAAGATGAATTATGTCAAATTCTTCCAAATGAAATTAAAAAAGCATTAGAAGAAGAAAAGCATATTCCAACAAGAATAGTTGAAACAAAACAAAATTATCAAAAACAAACTATTTTTGAAGCAAAAGAAGAAATAAGAGAACATAAACCAACATATGAAGAAAAAATAATTGAATTAAAAAATAATACATATGTTGAAGAACCTAAAATTAATTATAATTCTAATAGCTTTAAAAAGATTAATGAAGAAATTAATAATTCTTTTGAAGTAAAAGAAGAACCAAAGCCTACAATAGAAAAAGAACCCGAAGCTTTAAAGGAATCACCAAGAATTCCATATATGGAATATGTAGGACAGGTTTTTGGTACTTATTTAATTTTTCAAAATAGCGAAGGAATGTTTTTAATGGATCAGCATGCTGCAGCTGAAAGAATTAATTATGAAAAATATTATGAGATATTATCTTTATCAAATCAAGAAAAAACAGAATTAATAATTCCTATTACTGTTACATTTACTCCAAGTGAAAGCTTATATGTATTAGATAATTTAGATGGCTTTTATAAAATTGGATTTAAATTAGAACAAATAGGACAAAATGATTTTGCTATAAGAGAAATACCTCTTTGGGCTCATATCGATAATATTGAAAATATTATATATGAAATACTTGCGATGATGATTGAAAAAAGATCTTTTGATATTATGTCATTTAGAGATTATATTTGTAAGCAAATTTCTTGTAAGGCATCAATTAAGGCAAATCATAGAATTAACCAAAATGAGGTTGATGCTTTAATAAAAGGATTAAATAAATGTAAGAATCCTTATACTTGTCCTCATGGTAGACCTACAATTATTAAATTTAGACCTGAGGATTTAGAAAAGATGTTTGAGAGGATACAAAAATGAAGCGTGTTATAGTTGTTGTAGGACCAACTGCATCAGGTAAAACTAAAATATCTATTGAGCTTGCTAAAAAATATAATTTAGATGTAATATCAGGCGATTCTGTTGCAGTATATAATAGATTAGATATTGGTTCAGCAAAGCCAACAAAAGAAGAAATGGATGGCGTAAAACATCATTTAATTGATGTTATGGAACCAACTGAACAATTTGATGTTGCTACATTTCAGCATATGGCAAGAGATATTATTGATAAAAATGACATATCTTTAATATGTGGTGGTACAGGATTATATATTCAAAGTGTCTTATTTAATTATGAATTTAAAGCTCAAAAAAGAGATAATGATTATTCTTTAAAATATAAGGATTTATCTAATGATGAATTATTTGATTTATTATTAAAAAAGGATCCTAATATTGATAAAGAAAAGCTTCATCCTAACAATAGAAAAAGAGTTCTTAGAGCCTTAGAGGTTATGGATGAATTACATGAATCAATTCATTCCTTTGATAAGAAAAAAGAAGCATTATATGATTATTATATTATTTATTTAAAAATGGATAGAGAAAAGCTATATGAAAGAATAAATAAAAGAGTAGATATAATGATTAAAGATGGTCTTATAGATGAGGTAAAAGCTTTATATGATGATGGTATATATCCTCATGCAATTGGATATCAAGAATTCATTCCTTATTTTAAAGGAGAAAAAAATTTAGATGAAGTTATTGAAGAAATAAAAAAGAATACACGTCATCTAGCAAAAAGACAAGAAACTTGGTTTAAAAATCAAATGGTAAGTCATTTTTATGATATTGATGAAAATAATGTATCAAATACATTAAATAATATTATTAATGACTTAGATAGGTGGTTAAAATGAGGCTTTATTTAATTGGAATGCCAGGCTGTGGTAAATCAAGCCTTGGCAAAGAGCTTGCTAAAAAATTAAATTATCAATTCATTGATATGGATGAATATATTGAACAAAAAGCATGTATGTTTATTGATGAAATATTTGATGCATATGGTGAAGAATGGTTTAGAGCATTTGAAAGAAATGTATTAAAAGAATTCTTAGAGCTTGATAATGTTATAATCGCTACAGGCGGTGGTGTTATTAAGAATAAAAAGAATAAAGAATTAATGGAAGGCAAATGCATTTATTTAACAGTAAGCGTTGATGATATTAAAAAAAGATTAGAATCATCTGGAATTATAAGACCTCTTTTAAAAGAAAAGACAGTTGAACAATTATTTTTTGAAAGAAAGGAATTATATGAATATTTTGCTGATTTAAAGATAGATAATACAAATCTTGAAAAGGCAATAAATGATATAATCGAAGGTATTAAATAATGAAAAGTGTTTTAATAATTAATGGACCAAACCTAAATATGCTAGGTAAAAGACCAAAGGAGCATTATGGTGTTTTAACATTAGAACAAATAAATGAATTAATTGTAAGGGAAAATCATGATCATTTTAAATTAGTTTTCTTTCAATCAAATTCAGAAGGTGATATTGTAACAAAAATACAAGAAGCTGTACTTGGTGCATTTGATGCAATTATAATTAATCCTGCAGCTTACACACATACTAGTGTTGCAATCCATGATGCGTTAGAAATGTTTACAGGACCTAAGGTAGAAGTTCATTTAAGCAAAGTAGATCAAAGAGAAGATTTTAGAAGAATAAATTTTGTAAGAGAAGTAACTGATATTTGCTTTGCTGGTCATTTAGAAGGAAGCTATGTTGAAGCGATAGCTTATTTGAAAAATATACTATAGTATGTTATAATTTTCTATATTTATTAAAAAAGGAGTATATATATGGTATCAAGTAATGATTTTAAGAATGGTATGACTATTCTTTATAATGGAAATATTTATAAAATTTTAGAATTTATGCATGTTAAACCAGGAAAAGGTGGCGCATTCGTAAGAACAAAATTAAGAGATTTAAGAAGTGGTGCAGTTATTGATTATACTTTTAATGCTGCTGAAAAAGTAGAAAAAGCTATGATTGATAAAATTGAAATGCAATATTTATATGACACTGGAGATGCTTTATGCTTCATGGATAATGAAACATATGAGCAAATCGAAATTCCTCATAATCTTTGCGAATATGAAAGAAAATTCTTAAAAGAAAATGAAAATGTAAATATTGAAAAATATGGTAATGAAATTTTAGGTATTATTTTACCTGATAAAGTTACTTTAAAGGTTACAGAATGTGAACCTGCAGTAAAGGGAGATACAAAGACTAATGCTTTAAAAGACGCAATTGTTGAAACTGGTCTTTTAGTAAAAGTTCCTATGTTCATCAACTTAGGTGATGAAATTATCGTTAATACTGAAACAGGTAAATATTCTTCTAGAGCATAATAATAGGGAGTTGAAACAAATTGGACACACAATCGAGTCTCGCTGTGCTAGCAACAGCACATTTTAATACAGTAATTTTTATAATAATGATAGCTTTAGTGCTTTTTTCTGCATTTTTCTCTATGAGTGAAACAGCATTTTCTTGTAGTGAAAAAGTTAAAATTCAATCTGCAGTAGAAGATAGAGTTACAGGCGCAAGAAAAGCATTATTCTTATTTAATAATTTTAATAGAACTATAACAACATTGTTAATTGGAAATAATTTAGTTAATGTTGCATTATCAGCTATTGCTGTAACTTTCTTTGCTGAATTAGCTATTTCAGAACAATATGTATCACTTGTTACAACAGGTGTAATTACTATTGTTTTATTAATATTTGGTGAAATATTTCCTAAAACAATTGCTAAAAATTATCCAGAACAAATTGCATATAAGGTAGCTATTATAATTATTGTTTTCTCATATGTGTTATTTCCTATAGTATGGTTTTTTACAGCTATGCAAAGCCTATTTACTAAAAAGGGTGAGGAAGAAGGTTTTGATGAGGATGAACTTGGTGTTATTCTTGATACAATGGAAGATCAAGGAAACATTGAAAAGGATGAGTCTGAATTAATTCAAAATGTATTAACATTAAATGATAGAACAGTAGAAGATATAATGGTTCCTCGTATTCAAATGGAAGCTATTAATTACAATTCAAAGCTTGAAGATGTAAAATCATTTATGGTTGAGAATAAATATTCAAGAATTCCTGTATATAAAAATGATAAAGATCACATCGTTGGTATTTTATATGAAAGAGACTTTTATCCAGCTATTTTAGCAAACCCTAAAACAAGCTGGAAAAGATTATTAAAGCCTGTTAAATTTGTAGCAGCTTCAATGAAGGTAGATGCTTTAATAAAAGAATTACAAGAAGCAAAAATGCATATGGCTATTGTATCAGGTGAATACGGTGAAGTATTAGGACTTGTAACAATGGAGGATGCATTAGAAGAGCTTGTTGGTGAAATATATGACGAACATGATAATCCTGGTGATAATGATTTAGTTTTAAAAGCTGAAGAAGATGGAAGCTATATTGTTGATGGCGATTATTTTGTTGAGGATTTATTTGAAAAATTAGGAATAGGTGATATTCCTGAAGATGTTCCTTCTAAGGTTTCTGGTTGGTTATTTACTAAATGTGAAAGCTTACCTGAGGTTGGTTTTTCATTTGATTATATTGCTGTTTATACAAAACAAAATGTTGAAACAGAAGAATATGAAGATTATGCTAAAAAATTAACTTTTGCTGTTTATAAAGTAGAAAATAGAAGAATTGTTTTAGCTAAACTATTCATTACAGATGCAACTGAAGAAGAAATTGAAAAACACAATGAAGAGGATGAAGAGTAGCAACCGCTACTCTTTTATATTTAATAAAAGAGAATTTTAAAAATTAGTTTTTAGTTATATTGAAAAATGAAAATAAATAAGTTAAAATAAATTAAGTGTGAATTATCGTTATGCGAGGAGTTGTATAGTATGATTTTCGATGAATTAGATACATTAGAAGCTGCTAAAACTAAAATAAAAGTTATTGGTGTTGGTGGAGCAGGTAAAAACGCAATAGATCATATGATAGAAAACGCTGTTCATGGTGTTGAATTTATTGTTGCTAATACTGATGCCCAAGATTTAAAGGCTTCAAAATGTCACAATAGATTATTAATTGGTAAAACTAAAACTCATGGTCAAGGTGCAGGTGCTAACCCAGAAATTGGTAGAGCTGCGGCTTTAGAAAGTGAAGACGATATTCATGAAATCATTGGTGATGCTGAAATGGTATTCATCACTTGTGGTATGGGTGGTGGAACAGGTACAGGTGCTGCCCCAGTTATCGCAAGAATTGCTCGTGAGCATGGTTGCTTAACTGTTGGTATTTGTACAAAACCATTTATGTTTGAAGGACCAGTAAGAATGAATAATGCTGTTGCTGGTTTAGAAGAATTAAGACAATATGTAGATACATTAATTGTTATTCCAAACCAAAGATTATTACAAATTGTAACTAATACAACAACAGTATTAGATGCTTTTAGAGAAGCTGATAATGTATTAAGAAAAGGTGTACAAGGTATAGCTGAAATCATTGCTGTATCTGGATTAATCAATGTCGACTTTGCCGATGTTAAAACAGTTATGGCTAATAAAGGTACAGCCTTAATGGGTATTGGTATTGCAAAAGGCGAAAACAGAGCCGTTCAAGCAGCAAGAAATGCCATCCATTCCCAATTACTAGAAGTAACTATCAATGGTGCAACAGATGCCATTGTTAATATTACAGCTACTCAGGACTTATCATTAAAAGAAGTAGATATAGCAATAGCCGAAGTAAGAAATAATTGTGGTAAAGATTTAAATATCATTTATGGTACAACAATTAATAACGATTTAGGCGATGAAATGGTTATCACTGTTATAGCAACAGGATATGAACTTAAAGCTCAAAATAATGGTTATGAAAAGCTTGCTGAATCTATTTATAGAAATATGAGTGATGAAAATATTAGCTATGAGGGATTAACTGAATTAGATGATGATGTTGAAGATGGAGACTTATATTCAACAATGCCTTCTAAGGAAAGTGAAATCTTCGCTATAAAAGGAAATAAAAAAGAAGAAAAGAGAAGATTAAAGGAAGAAGAAAAAGCTCGTAAAGAAGCTTTAAAACAACAAGCAAAAGAGCCTGCTAAGAATGTTCCTGATTGGCTAAGAAAGAAATAAAAATATAAAAGACTTCAAATAATTTTGAAGTCTTTTTTTATATATTGTATTCAATTCTTGTTTTATCAATCTTTTTGTTGATACGATTATGCTTTCTCTTTTCTAAAATTAAATTCCTTTCATAATTAGCTTTTTCAGTATCAATTTCTAAATTACCTGTAAGCTGAATAGTTGCAATCTGCTTTTCAATTGATTTTTTATTTTGATATGCCTCAAATCTTGCATTTTTCAATTCTAAATCTAGATTTGTATTGTTTTCTTCAGTTTCTCTTGCCATATTAGCTTCAAAATATTTTGTAGCAATAGGTAAGTGATTTATTAGTGACTCCTTAGATTCAATGAATTGTTCAAGCTTTAAAGTCATATTCTTTTTTGCATCAACAGTAGAGCTATTTAGCTTTTGCTTATTATTGTAATTATTTGAATTTAATAATTTAATTGTAGAATTATGCTGATGATTAATAAAATCTTGGTTTCTACACATAGCATGGAATTCGTTATAGAAGCATTCAAGACTTTCTTGCTTATGCTGTTTTATATTAGCAATTTCATCATAATGGTCATGAGTTAAATCAGCTATTTTTTGATCATAATCCTTTGTTATATTTCTCTTTTTAGCTTCTAAAGAAGCAATAATATCTCCCCATTCATTATTTTTATCACTAATTTCTTCATTTAATTCTTGTAAAGTATCATTAGTTCTTGCAGAAATATGATAAATATCATTTTGGAATTTATTTAATAATAATTCCTTATTCTTTTGCATTGTATTAATAATAGTTTCTCTAAATTGATGAATGATTTCATAGAATTTTTCAAAAACATTATTATTATCATTAATTATAGAATTATTTCTATTATCAATTTCTTTTTTAATATGACTATAAGTAAATAAACTAAAATCAAATTTATATATTTTTCTGAAAGATAATTCTTGAGAATTAATTGTTTGAATATATTTTTTAATAGATGATATTAATGCATTATAAGCAGAAGATGCATTTTGTTGCATATCCTTAATTTCTTGATATCTTTTTTCATAGTCATTAATTGTTTTTTCAATTCTATTATTTAGCTTTTCTAATTCTTTATTTGTTGAGTCTCTAAGTCCAGAAACCTCTTCAAATCTTTCAGTAAATTCTTTAATTTTTTGATTATAATTTCTAAATTCAATCTTTAAAGATTCCCTATTTTTAGAATCCTTAGCAGCCATTTTTTGCTTAACAAGCTCTCTTTGGTTTTTGATATTATAGATTCTATTTGAATAAGAAAGAAGAGAATCATTATATGTTTTTAATGTTTCTTCAATAGCATTCTTTTTATTATATAAAATCTTTAATTCAGCTTCCTTTTGAGTTTCTAAGTCTTTATAATAAGGACTAAATTTATTTTGCTCATCAAATTTTAATCTATTATCAACTATACCTTGAATTATACTTGTAAATTTATTTAATATTTCTTCATAATATTTTGAAATAAAGCTATTAAAATTAAATAAGAAATTAGCTATCATTTTTTCATATTCAGGTCTTATTTGAATACTGTCAAAGAATTCAAATATAAATGAATTTGTGAATGTTTCAGCCTCTCTTGATAAGTTTATGAAAGTAGAATAAGCTTGGTTTATAATTTTAATTTCATCT
>JAEEGL010385640.1_pt1 | contig 18616 bp, 19 predicted proteins | sample 9134231 | NCBI WGS metagenome assembly JAEEGL01 (sample SAMN16246548, study PRJNA631951) | gut metagenome | biome: gut microbiome; feature: rumen; material: fiber-attached | host: Bos | place: Iran: Karaj | collected 2018-10 | reverse complement strand
GCTGTAAAAGTTGCCATTGTCGTCATTATTTTTCCTTTTTTCATATTAATTCCTCCTTGTTAATTTTAATATGCTCTTTTTGGAAAAATTAATACTATTTTTAGCAATTTTCTGATGTACACATTAAATATGCAACCATTATTTTTTTATATTTTTCTTTTGTTTCTTCATTTATTCCTTCTTCAATACTATCTATTTTCTTGTCTTTTAATAAGAATAATGAAGGAGTAACTATTTCTTTTTTATTTAGTTTTTCTAGTAATTTTTTTGATATATCTTTATCTTCAATATTACTTGTATCATAATAATAAATCTTATCAACTACTTTTTCTTCTGCAGTTTCCAAAAGAACCGATACTGCTTGTTTTGTTTTTTCATCTTTATTTCCAAAAAATACTAATTTATCTTGAGTTTCTAAAGCTTTAATAATAGTATCATCTGTTAAATATATTACTTTTGTATATTTTGGTACTATCACATTATATTCTTTTTCAAATTTTTTATTATCATTTGCTTCTTTATTAGATAAAAAGAATATTAATACTCCAATTGCTATTAAGATAATAATTGATAAACATATAAATATTTTTTTATTTTTCATAAGTCACCTCTTTATACTATTTTAGCATATATTGACCGTTTTTTGTTTTTTTCTAACAAAAAAACTCTTAATATATAAGAGTTATTTTCTTTCTGGGGCTTTTATAAACCTCATATAAGAAACAAATATTTCTCAATTTGATACAATCATTATAACATATATATTATAATTTATTATATAATTTTTTTCAAAACTCATAAAAAGAAATTAATAATCTATTCTTCTATATTATTATCTGAAAGGGTTATCAATTGTTTTTCACCATGTTCAAAAATATAATAGTTTTTTGTCCCAATAAATTCTTTTTTTTCGCCATCGATATAAATAGTATCCTCTTCTGGTAAAGCATAAATATTTTCTTTATCTTTAGTGTATTTTATCAAATAGTCGGTTGCTATCCTTGTTTTTTCCTCATTTTTGTTTGTATAATGTGCAGTTAATGACAATCCATCTAATACATTAAAACCTCTAGTATCCTTTAATTTGACATCATTAGAATCCATATATAAACAACTGTTAATATCTTTACCAAATATGATTGCGCCTGCACTACATCCATATACAATTCCATCATTTTTTATATATTCAGTTAAATAATCAAAAGCACCACTCACTTTAAGTTCTCTTAATAATTTAAATGTATTTCCACCACCTATAAAAATAGCACAATAATCTTTTAAATTCTTTTTGCATATTTGTTTAGCGTCAGTAACCATTTCAATATCTTTTACAGAAACATTTTTCATTTCATTTTTTAACCACTCAATACAACTAGGATATCTTTCTTTGTCCATAGCTAGAGGAATATAAAGCAACTTCTTGTTATGATCAATCATCTCATTAAATTTTGCATTAGCAAGTATAGTTTTTTCTCCACTTCCTCCACCACATAATAATAATCTCACTTTCTTTTACCTCCTTTTAATTCATTATAAGTATTCATAACTTTAAGCAAATAACTATTTGTATTTTTACTATTTTTTTCTTCAGCATTTAACCTAAAATAAACATCATTTAATGCAAAAATTATAGTATACAAATCAATTATTTTTATTTCTTTATCATTTATAAAACCTTTTCCAATTAAATATAAATAATAGTCTTTTCGAAAATAATTAAATAATGCTAATTGATATAATTTGTCACCATATATAGGATGATCTATATCAATTATATAATTCACATTATTATTTTTCAAGAAAAAATTTTTTTCATTTGGATCTAGTATTAAAAAACTGCATTCAATATTATTATCTATTTTTGATAAAATATCTTTTTCTATTTCATCAAATTCAATTTTTAAATTATATTTTTTTATTACAATTCTTGATCTTCTAAAAAGAATTTTTAAATAATCAAGCCACGTATCATATTCTCCATCTTTTTTTAATGATATTTCTCCATACTTTTCGCCTTTAATCTGAGTTATATCATTTATCAATCTATAAATGTTATCTTTTTCTATTCCATTCATTTCAGAAAACATTTTTATTTTTCCTTCTATTTTTTCTTCTTCTAAATAACAAATATTTTTTCCATCAAAGTTTAATTGGCCAATTTTATATACTTCAGGAGTCATATAACCATTAACTCTTAGAATATTTAAGCATTTTTTTTCCAACATATAATTCTCTTTAGAATCAAATCTCATAAATTTAGATTTAACTATTTTTATAATTCGATTATCTTTTTCAAATATATTATGCATATATCCGCTTGAAATATATTTATATCCTTCTGAGATAAAATAGTCATAATAAAATTCACTTTTTTCATTATATTCCATATATAGTCTACCTCTTCAATATTAACTCTTTTGTCCTCTCATGACTTTCATTATTATTTATATTATGTTCATTCATAATAAAATAGTTTATATAATTAATTGCAGTATCATAGTCCATACTTAATTTTTCTAATAAGTATTCTAAAGCTTTATTATATCTTTTGAATATCCTGCCATCCATTTTAGATGAATTTGGAATTACTCCATCTTTCATTAATGTACCAATAACTGACAAGCATTCATACAATTTTAATACAGTATTATCAGTTGTAAAATTCAAATCCTGTAAGACACTAGTCTCCATCGTAGTAGTATAATTCATTTTTTCTAATGCTAAAACATCAATACTTGTAGAAACTTCAATTCCTAGTATTTTATCATTATGCTCATATGTAGACATATTCATAATACAACTATCACTATTATTATTTTCATTAACATAATTTATTCTTAATGTTCTTCCCTGAATAATATCTCCTTTGTATTTTCCAAAAGCATTTTTTGAAATTTCTCTTTTAATTATAGGAGAATCCATTCCATTAATCTTCGTTATAGCTTCAAGAAAATCATAGTCTTTATTATTAACAATAAATTTAATATTAGAAGGTAAAAGTTTTAATACATTGGTAATATAATTATAAGCTAAATCTAGTGTCCTATCCATGTTAGAATAATTATCTAACACTCCCAAAGTAACATAATAAGATCCATAACGTTTTTTATCATCACTATATATATTTTCTAAAAACTTAGAATTTACCGATGGCTGAACTATTATAAAACCATTGGAATCTACTTCTTTATTTAAAAATATACTTTTAAAAACATTTGTGCATGATCCAACCAAAAATACCGTCGGATCAATTTTAGAATTAATTGAAACTGGCTCTAAAATTTTATAGTTATTGTCTTTATAAAAGTTTTTGAATTCTTCTTTAATTTTTTCTCTATTTTTCTTATTCATAATGCTAATCATTACCATTTATTTCATCTTTTAAATCATCAAAGAACTCTTGCATTTTTTTAATTCTTTTACTAGCTATTTTTTTACCAGTTTCTGTGAACATTGTATTTGGAATATTAATATCTTTGGTTAGAAATTCAATATTGGGACTATGTAATGAAATGTCTTTTATTTTTCCATTAGATTTTCCGCCTTCTAAATTTGTTTTTATATATTCTGATAAATCAGAATCATTATAAATTCTTTGTTTATATTCTCCTGCTATCATATATGAACGACATATACCTATCATTCCTATAACATCTAGTTTATCAGCATCATATAATATTTTACCTTCTATTGTTTCTGGTATTAAACCATTTCTATAGCGATGTGTCCTAATTGCTGAAGAAACTTTATCTATAAAATCTTTGTTTTTTCCCAATTTTGTCAAAATTTCTCTTGCTTGTTCCGCGCCTAATAGAGCATGATCAGTTTTTCCAGTATTATCATTATCTTCTTCAATTCTTGCAATATCATGTAATAAAGATGCATATTTTAATACTTCTAAATCAACATTTTTCATATTTTCTGATATTCTTAAACTGTTATTATATACTCTAAATGTATGCTCTAAATCATGAGCAGAACATCCTAATTTTTCACTAACAATTTTTCTTACTTCTTCTATCATTATTATCACTTCCATATACTTTTAATATTTTATCAATTATATCCGTTGTTGAAATGTTGTTTTTTAAACTAATAAGTTTTATACTTTTACAATAATCTTTAATTTCATTATATCCAATACCTTTTCCGACAATATTATTTATATTATAATCGCCGCCTTTAATATATACATCAGGTTTTAATTCTTCAATATATCTAAGTGGGTTCTCCTCATTAAAACAAAAAACATAATCAACAAATTCAAATGCAGATATTAGTGTCATTCTTTCAAGTATTGGAATAATTGGTCTACTGTCACCTTTATTTAGTTTTACCGAATAGTCACTATTAATTGCAACTATAAGAATATCTCCATATTTTTTGCATTCTTGTAACATCAATGCATGTCCACTATGAATAATATCAAAACAGCCATTGGTAAAGACTATTTTCTTGTTTTGTCTTTTTAATTTATCAATCTTTTTTTTAATATCTTTATAATCGAATATCTTATCTTTTATCATTAACACTTTCCTCCATTATTCTTTGATTATACTCAAGCATTGGGAATATAGCACAATCTGTACAACATGGGCAATTTTTTGTTTTTTTAAATTCAAAATTATTATCTATTTTTTTGTTTGAAGAACCCAAGATATTATCACTATAAAGACATTGCATAACTTCTCCGTGATGGTTAATAAAAGCAAATTCTTTCCCTGCCATACACTTATATTTATTATCTTCATACATAATAGAAACATTTCCAGTTAATATATAATTTTTTAGAATATTCAAAAACTTATTGTCTTGTTCATATTCTTCTATATATTTTACTATTTCATTCAACTGGTTTTTAGATAAAGAAAAATCCATTTCTTCATTTTTATAATATAAATCACAATTATCAGCTAATCTAAAAGCAAACCCACAATCGAACTTATTTGCTAATTTTTTTAAGAATACTAAATTATTATAATAAGCATTATTTTTAGTTAAAGTAGTTGATATACATATATTTACTTTAGGGGCTATTTTTTTAATTCTTCTAATAAGCATTAATACATTATCATATGTATCAATACCTCTAACTGATTTATTAATTTCCTTATTCCCCTCTAAAGAAATGCTTAATATAACATTTTCAAATAATTTTTCACAATATTTGCATATTTTCTCTACTGGGGCTATAATTATACCATTAGTATTTAAAAAAATGCGATTAACTTTAGGTGTCTTTTCTTTTATTAAATTAATAATATCAATCAAATCATCTCTTAAAAAAATTTCACCCCCAGTTAAACTAATTGTATCAACTTGAGCTAGTGCAGGATCTGTCAACAAGCACTCAATTTTTTCTAAAGATAATAAATCATTTTTATTTTTGTTTTTCCAAATATTACACATTGAACATTTTCCGTTACACAATCCTGTAATAGAAAATGTTATATTTTTTAACATTTATTTATCCTCCCATTTTATTTCATTTTTCCACACATATTCTTTTTGATATGGTTTAAAGGAGAAACATAATGGGCAATACCCTTTGCAATTCATTGATTTACTTTGATTAGTACATGGAGTTGGTTCGTTTATTTTATGATCTGTTAATTCGTTTGTATATCCTTCTTCCCATACTATTTTCTTATCATAGTATTTAGCAACACAATATTTGGAACTAATTAGTCCAGAACATATTCTTATTTGTCCATCAGGATGTACTAATAATCTTTCACCTAATTTTGCAGGACAATATCCATAATATTCAGGATTACTATCAAATTGTTCTTGTGTTATGAAATGATAAGGTATTCTTACATGAAGTTTATATGTTTTATTTGCAATTAAATCATATATTTCATCTCTAACCCTTATCCAATCTTCTGGTTCACAGGCTGTATCTTCAGTCCAAGTATCCATAGGAAATCCATGTTTAAATAATACGTGAAAATTAATAGCTCTCACATTCAGTTTATCTGCAAATCTAATCATATTATCTAGTTCTATTCTTTTATTATCTTTATTTATGCTAAGAAGCATTGGAGAAACACAAGTAGTCAAGTCGACTGTATAACCTAATGAGACAGCTTTCTTTATGTTAGCTACACATTTTCTATATGCACCTTCTCCTCTCAAAGTATCATTTATTTTTTCTGTATGACCATCAATACTAAATGATATTTCATCTAACATCTTAATACCTTCTAATTCTAAGAAATTGTCTTCAAATTGACCATTTGTGTCCATTCTTACATATTTGTAACCAATATTTTTTAATGTTTTTATAAATTCACATAATTCTCTATGATCAGAACTACCATATTTAGATGGTTCTCCACCCATAACAGTTGCTTTTCTTGCTCCCATTTTATAAAAGTCTTCAGCCAGTTGTTTTAATTCCTCCAATGGAATTTCTCTTCTACAATTCATCTTAAAAAATAAATTTGGCTTATATAGACATTGTTTGCATCTTAAATGGCATTCTTCCGTTACATAAAAAAATACTTGTTTAACCCTTCCTTCAAAATAATCTATAAATTTATCCGATATTTCATAATTATATTTTTTCATTCTATTCACTCCCTACTTATAATTATTAATCTTTGATTTAATTCCAATTTTATATGCACTATCTACTAAAATCAAACTATCTTGTAATTTTAATTTACACAACAATTCTTTATAGTCTTTATAATTCTTTTTTCTTGTACTTTTATAATTTTCAACTATATTTTTTAATACACTATCTAGTTCATCTAATGTTTTTGATATAGAGCCTTCATAAAAAATAGGTAATTGATAAGGACTATAACTGCAAAAGCCAATAGGAGATTCTGCTGATAAAGATTGATAGGATTCATCATCCCAAAAACCATCCTTATATATAACAGTATTTATCATCTTTTTCTTAGTTGCTAAGTGAGTAATTGAAGTATCTACTGTTATTACAAGATTAATTTGTTTTTTATTCATCAAGTCACATAAATCTATTAAATTTTTACTCTTAATTAATTCTAAATTATTAAATTTCTTACAAATTTTATTTGTTACAGCTATTGTATTATTATCGTAACCATACGGAAAAAATATTTTAAACTTATTCTTATTCAAATGTTTTAATAATTCTATTATTTCTTTTTCTGTTAATGATTTTTTATTGCTACTAGCATATGGATTAAAATATACATTAACTTTTTTAAGTTTTGAAGGATTTTCTTTGGTTAAATTTTTTAACTTCAAACCAAAACAGTTTATACAATTTTCCATGTAATCAAAAATATTATTATTTATAAGCAAAATATCATCTTTTTTATACTTATATATTTCAACTGTTTTTTTATCTTTTATAAGAAACATATTTCTACTTAATAATACAAAAAAACCAATATTATTTTTATTTGATATAAATTTTTGAACATAACCATCATCTATATCTAATAAATCAGCAATTATATAAACACTATCCTTATGTGAATAATTATTGCTTTGTTTTTTCATATCAATAACAGAATAGTCAATTGCTAAATGCTCAGAATTTTTTGATATATATTTAATATTTTTGAAATCATACTTATTTACAAAAGCATCTAACATATAAGAACTTAAATAAGAATCCCCTAAAAAATTATAATAATCTAGGTAATATAGATCTTTGCTAAAATAATTGCTGGAATATTTATTAAATTCTTCTTTAAATCTATTCTTACTACGAATATCATGAATCTTTAAAGTATATTCTTCTCTTAACAAGTTAATTAAATGCTCAAATTGAAATTGTCTAAGTTTTTTTCCTCTTATAAAATATTTTACTGAAAACACGTCTGATATAGGTTCAATATTAAACTGCACAATTGGAAAAGGATAGCCAACACAATACTTTGATTCACTATTATAATCTTTATTAATAGTTATGACAAATTGATCATCAGGAGTTAGTAATCTATAATCTTTACCATTTTTTTTCATGTATTCTATTTCTATTTCAGCAATTTTTTTTAACTCTTTATTTATATGATTTAATAAAGAATTAGATAATAAAGATAATTGGTTTTCATTTAGAGAAAATTTATCATATTTACCTTCATTAACACTAAAACGACTCATTCTAAACACCCCCTTTTCCTCTACTTATTATCAATGAAATGTTCTTCTATTTCTTCAAGACTATTAAAATATTTATAACATAATTGTTCTACTCCACTTGCCTTAATATTTCCTCCTAATATTCCAACAGGAATAATATTTGATGATAATATGGAATAAATGCCTGAAGCACTATCTTCAATTGCAATTGTATATTCTAGGTCATCTTCTTTTAATCCTAGGCCTATATAAAAAGCTTCTTCATAAAGGCAAGGATATGGTTTGGCATATAATTCACCAATTGTACCATACTTAAATTTCTTACAAGATTCTCCACCAGTAATAATACAATCATAATAATCAAGAGGGTTGCCCATATCCATCTTTTTAAATACACAATTTAGAGTGGACATTACTTTTTTTGTTGATCCTGAACTAACTAATGCTATTTTTATGCCTTTTGCTTTTATTTTTAATAAAAATTTTTTTAATCCTTCTCTAGGTTCAAAAAATACTTCATTAGTACTATTCGTTAAATTATCAAGATTATAATCGACAATATCATCATATATTTTTTTTAAATCAAATAAATTACATTTCAATTTGTATTTGTCAATACAATAAGATAAATGCTCTGTAACAGAATGCCCCGAAATATATGGAAAATCACTATCACTAAATTTAAAATTATTATCATTATTCGCTTTAACTACCGATAATCTCAACATTTCAATCCAGAATTGTTCACTTAACATAGTTGTTCCATCCATGTCCATTAAGATGTTTTTAACTCCTTTTAATTTTACATCTTGTATGTTATAGTAACTATTACTTCTAAAACTTGATCTAATTCCCATTAATAATGATTTGTTTTTAAATCTAACAAACTCTATTTTTCTATCATCAGTAACAAAAATAGAATCAATTTCTTTATTTTCATTAGAAAAAAGATTGTCAGAACTTTTACAAATATTTAAAAATTTTTTTGAATTAATATATTTAATAATTATCACCTACTTCTTTATATAAAAATTGCACTATATTAAACGTTAGACAAAAATTATAAAAAATATAAATGAAATAATAATGGTAGTAGTTTTTTATCACATTACAGTCCAATTCAAATATTGTCGTTATTTTATATCAAAAACAGTTATTTGTCAATAAAAGCAAAATAATTCCTATTTGTTTTATTAGGTAATTTCCCATAAACTTAGAAGAACCCGCCATACTTATTTTTATCAATAATTTTATAACTCCATTTTTCATAAACTGATATTAGTTTATCATATTTTAAAAACATGGCCATAACATAGCCGGAGAATGACCATATTTTTCTATAAAAAACATAAGAGCATAAGAGATTGTCCCCACAAATGCTGGAATCCGTTATTTTATAGCAAATTCCATGGGACAAACTTATTTTGCACTTGCAAAATGTGGCCATTGACATGGCCATGTTTTTTGTTAATTTCTTTATTTTATAACGTTTTTTTATATCCATACATATATACATATTTTTCTTAAAATATATTGTTTAAATTTGAAGTAATTATTGCTAATCTAAACTTATTATTTATATCATTTGGGTTAGTAAAATCTTCAACAATAGGAATCAGTTTAAATATTTCATCGTTTTTATCATCAACGTTGAATACTATTTCTTCTGGTATTTCACTAACATTATAATTAAATGTTGGATGTTCATAATACTTAATATTATTATCTTCTAATTCTTTTATATATTTATTAAATTGTGTCCTAGTTAATGGTTGAGCTAAAGTTATAGTCCTATTTTCACCATTAAATGTTATATTAATAGGAACTTCCCCAAGACCAATATTTGATAATTTATCTACTTTATCTTTATATAAAGATTTTAGTTTTATATCTACAATCTTTATACCATTTTGTGTATGATCATCTTTTTCAAAAGTAAGAGATTCTATATATCTAGAGATAAAATCTTGTTTATCATTTACTGACATCAAATTCCATTCTTGAATAGTAAACTCTCTTGCTTCTTTATGATTCATAAATATTCTTGCTATATCTCTATGAACCATTATGTTTTCAACATTATAATTTCTTTTAATCTTATTTGTAGTATTCTTTTCCTTCTCTTTGTTTAAAATATTAAGTCTTTCATTAATTACTTTAATATCTTCGGTGAAATCTTCTAATTCAACTATACCAGACATGTATGCCTTTTTTATTCTTTGTTTCTTATCATTTAATTCTTTTATTTCAATATCATAGTTATTAATATCTTTTTTTGTTTCTTTTTCTGCAAATAAAGGTAAACAATAATTATTATATGTTTCATCAAATAATAGTAGTTCACATATTATTTTTTCAAACTCTTTCTCTATTGCTTTTTCATTTATATTAAACTTACAACATTCACAACTATAATATAAATACTTTCTCTTTTTACCTCCAGAACCTCTACACTTTAATATTCGATTACAATTTGGGCATTTAATCTTTTGAAAGAATGTATAAACTCTATCTCTTGTATAAGTCCTTTGATTCTTGGTTTTTTGTATCTGGCACTCTTCCCAAATATATCTAGGTATAATTGGATCTATAACATCAGTATAAATAGTTTCTTCTTCTGTTCTTAATTCTTTTTTACTTTTATATTTAACATAATCTCCACAATAGATTCTATTATTAATAATTTGTTCTATTGTGTTATCTTTCCATTTCTTATTTAAAACATTTTCTTTTGATAGAATTGTTGCTATTTGAAAGAATGATTTACCACTTAAATACAAATCAAATATTCTTCTTACTATTGGTGCAGTTGATTCATCAATAATAGTCTTTTTGTTTTCTTTTTTAAATCCTAAAGCAACTTTGCCTGGTAAATGTCCAGACTTAATTGCTCCATTTAATCCAAACTTAGTTCTTTCTGATACAATTTCTATTTCTAATTGGGATAAAACTGTTAACATTCTTACAAAGAATCTACCATTTGCGGTAGAAGTATTAACATCATCTCTATCACACACTAAATAACAATTATATTTTTCTAATAATGAAATTAATTCTTCTAAGTCTCTAACACTTCTTGTTACTCTATCTAATTTATAAGCCACTATATAATTTATTTTACTCTTTTTCATATCACTAAGCATTTCTTGAAACTGAGGTCTATGTTCCATATCTTTTGCAGAAATACCTGCATCACAATATACTTTATAAACTTCATATTCTTTATATGAACAAAGTGATCTTAATTTTTCTTCTTGTTCTCCTAAAGAAAAACCTTCTCTAGCTTGATCTTCAGTAGATACTCTAATATATATACCTGCTTTTTTATTATCCATATTAGCTTTCCTTTCTAACTAAAAAAGAGAGTCAAAGATATAGTAAAAGTACTAATCTTTGACTCTCTAATATATTTAAAAATAATTTCCATTTTTGTTTCAACATCAGATGTACCTCCTTTTTTGAAGGATATACTTCCTTTATTGCCTTTATATATTATTCTTTTTTTATATATTTGTCAATAGACTAGTCTTTTTTTGATAATACTAGATATTTATGTAAATCACTTATTTTATGTGGATGATTTAAATCGTTAATATAGAAATAGTCATTACCATTAAAGAATAGATATTTATTATTCTTATATTCAATAATATGTGGTTCAACATATGCTAAATTAGTAGGTTCTATACAAATTAGATTTCCTCTTTTTATCTTTAAATCTAAAGAAGCATAGTTTAATTCCCATTTAATCTTTTTCTTTAATTCGATACTAACAGTTATTTCTTGTTTTTTAATAGTTAACAATTTAATCACCACCTTTCGATAACAAAAAAATAACTCAATCAAATTGAGTTATTTCCTTATATCAATCGCATGGTGCGACGATTTTACTTAATGGGGCGATATGTGGGAATCGAACCCACGCATACTGGAGCCACAATCCAGCGTGTTAACCACTTCACCAATACCGCCATAAAAGTTCTACTCTATATTATCAAATTTTTTACTTTTTGACAAGTTTTTTATTGTAATTATTGTATTAATTTTCAAAATCCTTTATACTAATAGTGTATAGTTAGGAGATGGTTATATGCCTGAAAAGAAATATAGTTTTATAGAAAAATATGCAATTAATTTTACTGAACAAGAATATGTAGTTAATCCTGCGATAGGTCGTGATAAGGAAATTAAAGAATTAGCACTTGTTTTATTAACACCAGATAAAAGTGCTATTTTAACTGGTAAACCTGGTATTGGTAAAACTGCGATTGTAGAAGGCCTTGCTTATTTGATTCAGCGTAATGAAGTGCCTGATGCCCTTAAGGGTTATACAATTATAAAAGTTGATACTCAAGCTTTGGTGGGGATTGTTCAGGAAACTGGGGATTCTCGTGTTCAAACTTTAATCAACGAAATTCTTGAGCATGAAAAATATATTTTATTTATTGATGAAATACATACTTTAATAGGTGGTAATACCGAAGGAGCCCTTGACTTTGCAAATATGTTTAAGACAGGACTTGGTAGAGGGGATTTAAAAATAGTTGGTGCTACTACTTCTGCTGAATATGAAAAATATATTTTAAGAGATAAAGCATTTACTCGTCGTTTCCAAAGAATAGATATAGCTGAGCCAGATAAAGATCTTACTACTAAAATAGTGGTAGGAGTTATTCCTCGTATTGAACATGCTTCAGGAATAAAAATGGATTATACGCCATTTATTTGGGAAAAACTTGCTCGTTTTGTAGTAGAACTTACAACTGAGTATAACCGTGTTTATGAAACTGAAGGTAGATACCCAGATGTCCCAATTACTATTTTCAGTCAGGCTTTTTCTGAAGCATTATTTGAAAATAAAAATTTAGTTACTGCTACCCACATTCGAAAAGCTATTGTTAATACTAAAGCCGTATATCCTGATGTTATAAAAAAATATTTGCCTTTATTTGATGCAACATTTAAGGATTTATTAGATAATGATAAAAGAGATCATGAAGGATTAGTTTCTAGTAATAGTAATACAAATAGAGATGCTATTGAATCTAAAATTAAAGATGAACTTGATTCTATCATTAATAGTGATTCTACAACTGATAGTCCTGCAGTAGAATATCTTACTGAATCTAGCAGTGATACTGCTAATAACAATGCTATTACTAATGAACAACCTGAGGAAAATATTACCAATGCAATTGATATTGCTAGTAGCATTGCTGAACAACCTATGGTGGTAAGTACTGGTACTGCTGCTGATCATCAACCTAAAGAAAGTAATATTAATACAAATATTGATGCTAGCATTACAACCGAACAGCTTAGTGGTAACAATGTTGAAGTTTCTAATAATGCTGTTACTAATGAACAACCTTTGGAAAACAGTACCACTGTAGCTGATAACACTACTATTACTAATGCACAACCTATCGAAAATAATGCTGTTGTTAATAATGTTCCTATTACTGAATCAAATAATACTAATGATAATGTGATAGATACTATGCAAGAACTTAATAGTTTTTATGATAGATTTAACAATTTAGGATAGATATTATGAGTAAACTTAATAATATATTCTTATATGTTAGACATATTTCTTTTATTGCTTATCTGATTGCTATGATTTATTTATATCCTAGCTTTCATACATATAGTTTTGGCATATTGTGCTTGGTTTTATCCATGTTTTATATAATTACTACATTTATTATGTTTTTTGTTAAAAATGATAATGAAGAAAAGAATTTTTTAAATAACTTTGTATTATTCTTTTTACATGGTTATGTATGTTTTTTAGCTTATAAATTTACTAGTATTTATAATGTCGCCTTTACTGAGGTAGATATGTACTTTAAAATCAATTTTTTTATAATTTCAGTTTGTTTATTTATTTTAACAATGAATAAGATAATTCTCGCTAATTCTAAATAAAAACTTCACTTTTGTGAAGTTTATTTTTTTTGATCATATCCTTTATTTTTATAGTCTTCGTATAATTCTTTAAACATATTAAAATGTACTATTTCTCTTTGTCTTAACCATAGAAGTGGTCCAATCACATCAGGATCATCTGTTAAATCTATTAAGTTTTCATAAACTGCTCTTGCTTTTTGTTCTGCTGCCATATCTTCCATAATATCTGCTACAGGGTCACCAGTTGCTGAAATATAAGTAATAGTAAATGGAACGCCATTTGCATCTGTAGGATATAAAGCTGTATTATGCTCTGCATAGTGTCCTTCCCATCCTGCTTTTTTCATTTCTTCGGGGGTTGCATCTTTTGTTAATTGATAAATAATACTGCTTACCATTTCTACATGGTTTAGTTCTTCAGTACCGATATCAGTTAATAATGCTCTACCTTTTGCATCAGGCATAGTATACCTTTGATTTAAATATCTTAAAGCTGCTGCAAGCTCACCTTGACTGCCTCCATATTGAGTTACAATAATTCTTGCAAGTTTTGGGTCTTTCTTTTTAATGTTCACAGGATATTGTAACGCTTTTTCATACTTCCACATTATCTTGTTCCCTCCCATGGCCATTTTTTTGAATCCCATGCCCAAGGCGTTACCTCTAACATTTTACTATTTTGTGTGATTGGCCCATAATTATTTTCATATTTTATTAACGTTTCGTTATACATCTTGATATACTCATTTCTTTCTCTAATTGCATTGACATCATTAGGATTTACATCTAAATAAAGTCCCAAATCGTGTGCTGCGAAACCATACATTTGTAATAATAATTTTGTATATTCTTTTTCATTTGTAGGATTTAATTCTTGAGGTTTATAGTTTTTATATTCATAATATAGGTTATTAAACATATTACCTCTTGTAAATCCTATATAAGGTTCTACTAATGCTGTGTTGTTTTGTTTTTTTATTTGTGGTTGATTGTTTGGTGTAAACGTTTGATTATAATTAGGCATTTGATTAAGATTATTTAAATAAGTGTAATAATCAATATAGTCATTCATCATTTTTTCCTCCTAGAATATAGTATGAAGGCACTATATTTTTGTATAGGTTTTTGTCTATTATTTATTACTTCTTTACTATTTTATAATTTTGATATATAATTAATTAAGAATATAGAGGTGTAGTATGGTACTATTTTTTATGATAAGTGGATATTTGTTTGTAGTAGGATTATCAGTTATACTTACCTATTTATTTGAATTATTTTCAATAAATAAAGTAACTAAGTTTTTAAGTCCTACTGAAGATACTGTTTTTAACAAAATTGGAATTGTAATTATTCCTAATATATTGTGGGCTTTGATAGAAATAGCTTTATTAGGAAATAATCGCTATTTTATGTTAGGATTTATACTTAATATATTTATTAGTTCGTGTTTGATGTATGTAGTAAAATATGGTTATAGTTTAATTTCTAATTATGAAAGTAATATTGTAAATGTAGTTGCCATATTCTTTGCTTGTTTCTTTGGATTTTTATGTAATTATTTATGTTTAATGATTGGTGTTGATAAGGAAATTAATCCTTTGTATTCTATACTTTGTTTACTTATATTTATAAGTATATATGTAATAATCAGAATATTTCCCCCAAAAAATGAGTTTTTTAGAGGTAAGTTTATAGAAAAATAAAAAAGTTTCATTGAAACTTTTTTTATTTATTTTCTAAAATATAGTATTTCTTTTTTCCTCTTCTTATTAGGTTTAATTTTCTATTATTATTTATAGTCATATTTTCATCTTTTACTACTTCGCCATTCAAAGTAATTGCTCCTGCTTCTAGAAGTTCTCTTGTTTCTCTTCTTGAAGAAGTTATTTTATTATTGGTTAATATATCTATTAATTTATCTTCTTTTGATATTTCAAATCTTTCAATATCTTTTAATGAGTCTATTTGTTTTTCAGTTAAATCTTTTACATTTCCTGAGAATAGGGCTTCAGAGATCATTATTGCCTCATCTAAGGCTTCTTGTCCATGTAGGTCTCTTACTACCTCTTCTGCAATCTTTCTTTGTGCTATACGCTTTTCTGGGGCTTTATTATGTTCTTCCATAACTTTTTCTATTTCTTCTTTTGATAAGAATGTATATTTTTTAATATATTCTTCTACCATAACATCTTCAAAGTTAAGTAAATATTGATATAATTCATAGGAAGAAGTTTTTTCTCTGTCAAGCCATAAAGCATTTCCATAACTTTTACCTAGTTTTTTACCTGTTGAATCAGTAAGTAATGGTACAGAAAAAGCATATACTTCTTCGCCATTTAATTTTCTAATCAATTCTATACCTGTAGTTAAATTACCCCATTGATCAGACCCTCCGAATTGCATGTCTACTCCATAATTATCATGTAAGTATTTGAAATCATATCCTTGCATTAGCATATATGAAAACTCTGCATATGAAATACCAACTTCCATTTGTCTTTTTACTAAATCTTTATTTATCATGTAAGATACATTTATTGCTTTACCTACATCTCTTAAGAATTGTACGTAGTTATAGTCTTTAAACCATTCATGATTATCTACTACTATGGTTTCTTCTCCAAATAGTTTTTTCATTTGTGCTTTAATCTTTTGAAAGTTATGTTCTACTACTGATATTTCTCTTTTTTCTCTTTCTCCAGTACCACGTGGATCTCCTACTCTACCTGTGGCTCCTCCGACAAGTATTATAGGATTATGTCCTCCTCGTCTTAAACGTTCTGCTACTATAAAGGTTGGATATTGTCCTATGTGAAGAGAATCTGCTGATGGATCTGCTCCAATATAGAAAGTCATTCCTCCAGCATTTAATTTTTCTTCTAAATCGCTTCCAGCTTCGTCTTTGATTAAACCACGCCATTTTAAGTCATCGTATAATTTCATTTCTTTTTCTCCTTCTTTCTTGTTTTCTTTTTTATTCATATCCCAGATAAATTCTGGATTATCTTTATCTACTATACCTTTTTCTATTTCTACATTATAGTTTTCTTTTAAAAACTCTATCATTTCTTTTTGAAGCTTTTCTACTTCTTCTTTGTTTTCAATAAATCCATCAATTGGAATGAATAAATTTTTTGATTCTTCAGTGATCTTACTTTTTTCTCCTTGTCTCCATGTCCATTTTCTTGTTTTTATTTCATTACCTGATACATAAACATATTCGTTTTCTTCAGGATGCTCTATTTCTCCACCACCGAAAGGCACGAATGTATCTGTTTCTTTCCCTTTTCTTATTTCTATATCACCTTTAAAATTATCAATATCATGTATTCCTATAGGTAATTTATATTTCACTGATAATGCATTTCCTAAATCCACGATTGGATTAATACTTGGTAAATCTTTACCTTTACTTATTCTAGTAAGAAGAGCCTCAATAGAACACATAAACTTATTAGGATTTAAGTCAATTGCTTTAAAAGCTTCACGGTGAGGGATTATGTATTCTAATTCTTTTACTTTTACATCTTTTAATTCTTTTAAGGCTTCTTTCATATTGTGATTGAATAATTCTTTTATTTTTTTATTTTCTCCTTTATTATCAAAGTTTTTAACAATTACTACTCCGAAATAGGCATTAGGTACTTTTTCAAAGAAATCTTTGCTTACTATAAATTTCATATTATCCTCCTTTTAATAAAAAAAATTCATAAATCAAAAGGACGAGATTACCCGTGGTACCACCTTAATTTATGAATTTATCATACACTTTATGCTATAACGCGCATGCCGATTAAACTCATGACTTGTAATTCATATTACTTTTTGTTAAGTTTCACCAAACCTTAACTCTCTTTTAATTTTGTAATACTACTAAGAGTCAATCTCTGTTTAAGTACAAGCATATTTTAACATTTTTTGGAATTATTGTCAAACTATTTGGTCAAATGTTCTACTGGATAATAATTGTCTGTTATTACTTTTGCATATTTTAAATCTATACTTTTTGTTACATTATCAAACTTATACTCTTTATTTGAACAAACTACTATAAGGTTTTGCTTTTCTTTTAATGATATTTCTTCACTTGCTTGTAGTACATATATATATTTGAAGTATTCTTGCATTGTTTTTATTTCATATTTTAAAAATTTTGAGTGTTTTCCTTCAACAGAAGCAATTATATTTGATACATACATACCATCACTGTTTAAGGATTTATAAACTTTTTCTACTGCTTCTTTTGTTGTTAATGTTTTGGCAGGTGTTTGCCCTGAAAATGCATCATTAAAAATGATATCATATTTCTTTTTATTACTATTTAGATATATTCTTCCGTCTTCGTTATAAGTTTTAATTCTATTTGGATACTTTTTCATATTTTTTTCTAAGTTGAAATACTCTTTAGCAATTTCTGTTATCTTCGGATCTATTTCTACTACATCCATGTAAGCTTCTGTATGTGATACTATATAATTTGGAAACGAATATGCCCCTCCTCCAATCATAAGTAGTTTTTTTGGTTCTTTATATTTTTCTAATACATAGCTATATTTACGTAAATATTCAAACACTAAATCATTTTCTTTATTTTTTTCCACATACATAGCAGATT
>JAEEGL010100717.1_pt1 | contig 18616 bp, 11 predicted proteins | sample 9134231 | NCBI WGS metagenome assembly JAEEGL01 (sample SAMN16246548, study PRJNA631951) | gut metagenome | biome: gut microbiome; feature: rumen; material: fiber-attached | host: Bos | place: Iran: Karaj | collected 2018-10 | reverse complement strand
TCTTCCGGAAGCGGAAAAAGGTTACCAGCTCTGCCGCGAAAAGGCCGACGACCCAGATGAAGGCCGAGAAAATCTTTCCCGCGCCGAAGAAGACGAGCACCCACAGAAAGGTCATGAGCAGTTGTACGGCGTAGGCTGTGAGCGCCGGGAAACGCGCCGGAGAACGGCTGCGCCAGACGAGCCAGGCCGCGGCGCCCATGAGGACGTAGAGCACGGTCCAAACTATGGGAAAAAGGACCGCAGGCGGCGCGAGGGGAGGCTTGGGCAGCGCGGCATAAAAAGCCGTGAAGGACGGCACGAGCAGCGCGGAGAGCGCGCCGACGGCGAGAGGGACGGCTATTGAGACCGCGAGAGAAAGGTATTTTTTCATAACAGATCCTCCGTGCACATTGCGTTGTAGTTCGGGGAGAAGTTTCTCCCGGAAAATTGTATGCGCCGGATACGTTTTTCTTGCCTGAAAAGCGGCAATGGTATATACTTGCGATACAGAACTATTACGGAAAGAGGATACGCATATGAAAAAAACCGTTCTGAGAAACTATGCAAGGCTTATCGCCGTAACTGGCGCAGGCGTCAAAAAGGGGCAGGAGGTCTGGATCACTGCCGACCTGGATCAGCCGGAGTTCGTTAAAATGGTCGTAGAGGAATGCTACAAGGCCGGCGCCAAGAACGTGCGCGTGGAGTGGGACTATCAGCCCCTTGCAAAGACCAACGTACGCTATAGGAGCCTGAAGGTGCTCTCCACGATCGAGAACTGGCAGCTCGAAAAGCTCAAGCACCGCGCGGCGACCCTGCCGGCGACGATATATCTCGAGTCCTCCGACCCGGACGGGCTCAAGGGGATCAACCAGAAAAAGATGGCCAAGGCGCAGCAGGCTACGTACCCGATAATAAAGCCCATAAGCGACGAGATGGAAAACAAGTACCAGTGGTGCATAGCCGCGGTCCCCGGCGCGGCCTGGGCGAAAAAGGTGTTCCCGGGCGAGATAAAAAGCCGTGCCGTTGAAAAGCTCTGGGAGGCCATTTTGAAGGTCTCGCGCGCGGACGGCGAGGACCCCGTACAGGCCTGGAAGGAGCACAACGAAGACTTTGCCGCCAGGTGCGATTATCTCAATTCTCTCGGCATAGATACTCTCGAGTACAAAGACCCGAACGGCACAGACCTCAAGGTCGGTCTTATCGAGGACGGGCTGTTCCTCGGCGGCGGGGAATACACTCTCGGCGGGGATTTCTTCAACCCGAACATCCCCACGGAGGAGATATTCACGTCTCCGAAACGCGGCCGCGCCGAGGGCATAGTATACGCCTCAAAGCCGCTTTCCTACAGAGGAGAGCTGATAGAGGATTTCAACGTGAGATTCGAAAACGGCAAGGTAGTCGAGGTGCACGCCGGAAAGAACGAAGAGCTGCTTAAGACGCTCGTATCGATGGACGAAGGCGCGGCCTATCTCGGCGAGTGCGCGCTCGTGCCCTACGATTCGCCGATAAGCAATTCCGGCATACTCTTCTACGACACGCTTTTCGACGAAAACGCCGCCTGCCATCTCGCGCTCGGCATGGGCTTTGCCAACTGCATAAAGGACTACGGCAATTACACGCTCGAGCAGTGCCGCGAGAAGGGCATAAACGATTCAATGATACACACGGACTTCATGATAGGCACGCCCGAGCTCAACATCACCGCCGTAACGCGCGACGGGAAGAGAGTCCCCATCTTCAAGAAAGGCAACTGGGCGTTCTGATAAGCCGCTGATACAAAAATATCCCGCCGGATGCGGCGGGATATTTTCATGCCGAAAAGCTGTTTCCGTTAATTAACAGTTTTTTTACAAGATATGTCCCTCCGGCGCGTTGACAAACGGGGCGGGCGGACTATAATTAGCATGTTAGGAAACTAACATGAAAGGAGGGCCGACGATGGAAAACAGAGAACTGGGCTTTCAGATAAAATCGGTATCGAATCTCATGCTGAGGAAGATGAAGTCCAAGGGCGCCGAGAACGTGGAGATAACGAGGATGCAGGCCTGGATAATAGGCTATATATACGAGTGCGGAGATCAGGACGTGTTCCAGAGGGACCTTGAAAAAAAGTTCAATATAAGGCGCTCCACGGCAACGGGCATACTTCAGCTCATGGAGCAGAACGGACTTATCACTCGCAGCAGCGTGCCGTATGACGCGCGGCTTAAAAAGCTTGAGCTCACCCCGAAGGCCCTTAAGATACAAAAAGCCATAGCGGAAAGGATATCGCGCCTGGAGGAGATCATGGGCGAAGGGATAAGCGAAGAGGAAAAGGAAGTTTTTTTCAGCGTTATGGAGAAGATAAAGGCGAACCTGGCGGAAAGACCGATATAGGAGCCTGAAAACATATATCTGTTCACCCGCGCGGCGGGGAAATACGGGACTCATGGAGGAAGAATATGATAAAACGGCTTGCGCGGTGCGTGAGGGAATACAGGAAGGACGCGGTCATCTCACCAATTCTGGTCGTGGCGGAAGTTGTGCTCGAGGTGCTGATACCGCTTCTGATGGCAAAGCTCATAGACAACGGCATAGAAAAAGGCAGCATGAACTACGTGCTGAAGATAGGAGGGGTGCTGCTCGCGGCGACGGTGGTGTCGCTGCTTTTCGGCATGCTCTCTGCCAGCACCGCGGCGAGGGCCTCCACAGGCTTTGCAAAGAACCTGCGGAAGGATCTTTACTACAAGGTGCAGGATTTTTCGTTCTCGAATATAGATAAATTCTCGACCGCCGGTATAGTTACGCGCCTGACTACAGACGTATCGAACATACAGAATTCTTTTATGATGCTCATAAGAGTCGCGGCGCGCTGCCCGCTGATGCTGGTATTTTCGCTCGTGATGTCCTTCAGCATAAACTCGCGCCTGGCGCTGATATTCGTGGCGATCATGCCTTTCCTCGCAGCGGCGCTCTATCTCATCGTGCGCAAGGCGCATCCGCTCTTTGAAAGGATATTCAAGACCTACGACAAGCTGAACAACGTCGTGCAGGAGAACCTGCGCGGGATAAGAGTCGTAAAGGCTTTCGTTCGCGAAGAGCACGAAAAGGAAAAATTCAACGAGGTCTCCGAGGATATCTACCGCGATTTCTCGAGAGCAGAAAAGATAATATCCTTCAATATGCCTGTGATGCAGTTTGCCGTGAACGTGGCTACCATTCTCATAGCTTGGTTCGGCGCGAAGATGATAGTAAACGGCGTCGGATCCATGACCACGGGCAAGCTCATGAGCTTCATGACCTATACGATGCAGGTGCTCATGAGTCTGATGATGCTTTCCATGGTCTTCGTTATGATAGTCATCTCCCGCGCCTCGGCCGAGAGAGTGTGCGAGATACTCGACGAGGAGCCGGAGATAAAGGACCCCGTTCTGAGCGTGAACAGCGTTGCCGACGGCAGCATCAGATTCAAAAACGTTTCGTTCAGCTATACCAACGACGTAAACAAGCTCTGCCTTTTCAACGTCGACCTCGATATAAAAAGCGGAGAGACCGTGGGCCTGATAGGTGGCACGGGCAGCTCGAAATCAACACTCGTGCAGCTGATCCCGAGACTCTACGACGCTACGGAGGGCATCGTCGAGGTAGGCGGACTGGACGTAAAGCTCTACGATCTGCAGACAATACGAAACGCCGTGGCGATGGTGCTGCAGAAAAACGAGCTGTTTTCCGGCACGATAAAGGAAAACCTCCGCTGGGGCAACGAGGACGCGAGCGACGAGGAGCTCGTGCGCGTGTGCCGCGCGGCTCAGGCGGACGAATTCATATCCAAGTTCCCGGACGGGTATGATACGTACATAGAGCAGGGAGGCGCCAATGTCTCCGGCGGGCAGAAGCAGAGAATTTGCATAGCCCGCGCTCTGCTCAAGCACCCGAAGGTGCTCATACTCGACGACTCCACCAGCGCCGTGGATACCCATACCGACGCGCTCATTCACGAGGCCTTCAGGAACGAATTTGCCGACGTCACCAAGATCATAATAGCGCAGAGGATATCCTCGGTGGAAAAGGCGGACAAGATAATAGTCATGGACGAGGGCAGAGTGAACGCCGTGGGCACCCACGAACAGCTGCTGCAGACTAACGAGATATACAAGGAAGTTTATTATTCTCAGGTAAAGGGGGCTGCGGAAAATGGCTGAAAGAGATCAGGCTCCGGCGCGTGAAACTCACGGCCCCGGTCCGCGGGCCTTCAGGGGAGGAAAAAAGGCGAAGGACGCCAAGGGCACCATAAAGCGCCTTATGGGATATTTAAGGCAGTACAGAGGCAGGCTCATGCTCGTGGCCTTCCTGATACTCGTTTCGGCGGTCTCGGGAGTCGCCGGCTCGGTGTTCATAAGAGTGCTTATAGACGACTATATAAAGCCGCTCGTCGCAGCCGGTCCCGGCGCGAGCTTCAGGGGCCTTCTCACGGCCATACTCATAATGGCCGGGATATATATGGCAGGCGTTTTGAGCACTCTGTTTTACAACCGCATAATGGTAACGGTGGCGCAGGGAGTGCTGCGGGACATAAGAGTGAATATGTTCAGCAAAATGCAGAAGCTGCCGATAAAGTATTTCGACACCCACTCCAACGGCGATGTAATGAGCCACTACACCAACGACACGGATACTCTCCGGCAGATGATCTCCCAGAGCATACCGAACGTCATCAACTCGGGCATCACGATCATAGTGGTTTTCGTTGCGATGCTCGTTACGAGCGTCTGGCTCACGCTCATAGTCCTCGCTTTCGTGGCGCTGATGCTCTACGTAACGAAAAAGGTGGGCGGCAGATCCTCCAAGTACTTCGTCAAGAATCAGAAAAGCCTCGGAGCCGTGAACGGCTATATTGAGGAGCTCGTGAGCGGGCAGAAGGTGGTAAAGGTATTCTGCCGCGAGGAGGCTGCCAAAAAAGAGTTTGACAGGAAGAATGAAGAGCTGGCCGAAAACGGCAAGAAGGCCAATATATTCGCCAGCATACTCATGCCCATCATGATGAATATGGGCAATATCCAGTACGCTGTGCTCGCCGTGGCGGGCGCGGCGCTCGCCCTCGGGCACGTGCAGCAGGGGCTCACGCTCGGCGCGATCGCGTCCTTCCTGCAGCTGAGCAGAACTTTCTCCCGCCCGGTGAACATGATGGCGCAGCAGACTAACGCCGTAGTAATGGCGCTGGCCGGCACGGAGCGCATATTCGAGCTCATGGACGAGGAGCCGGAAACGGACAACGGCAGGATAACCCTTGTGAACGCAAAGTTCAACGCCGACGGCAGCCTTACCGAGACCGACTCCCGCACGAACATCTGGGCCTGGAAGTGCCCGCAGGAGGACGGAGGCTTCGAATACGTCCAGGTGCGCGGCGACGTGCGATTCAAGGACGTCGATTTCTCCTACGTAGAAGGAAAGCCGGTGCTCAACGACATATCCCTTTTCGCCAAGCCGGGCCAGAAGATAGCCTTCGTCGGCGCGACCGGCGCGGGCAAGACCACGATAACGAACCTTATAAACAGATTCTACGACATAGCGGACGGCAAGATCACCTACGACGGCATAAATATAAACGAGATAAAGAAGGACGATCTGCGCCATTCCCTCGGCATGGTGCTGCAGGAGGTAAACCTCTTTACCGGCACGGTGATGGAGAATATCCGCTACGGCAGGCTCGAGGCCACGGACGAGGAGGTCATAGCGGCGGCGAAGCTGGCCAACGCCCACAGCTTCATCTCCATGCTGCCGCAGGGCTACGATACCGTCCTTTCGGGCGACGGCTCCGGCCTCTCGCAGGGCCAGAGGCAGCTTATCTCCATAGCGCGCGCGGCCGTTGAGGATCCGCCCGTGATGATACTCGACGAAGCCACGTCGAGCATAGACACGCGAACAGAAGCTATAGTCCAGAGCGGCATGGACGCTCTGATGTACGGCAGAACGGTGTTCGTAATAGCGCACAGGCTTTCCACCGTGCACAACGCCGACGCGATACTCGTGCTCGACCACGGCAGCGTTATAGAGCGCGGCAGCCATGACGATCTTATAGACCTCAAGGGCGAATATTATGCCCTTTATACGGGGGCTTTCGAGCTGGAGTAAGAGACTGTTTTTCCGGAGGATACGGCAATGAGGAACTTTTTTGCGCGCCTTTTGCAGGGCAGATACGGTGCGGATAATCTATCGCGGCTTATTACCGTAGCCGCGCTGATACCGGCGGTGGCGGCTGTGTTCTTGCGCGGACTTGCCAGAAACATACTCTGGACCGCGGCGATTATTCTGCTCGTGTTTGCCTATTACCGTATCTTTTCCAGAAACATTTCCGCACGTTCGCGGGAGAATCAAAAGTATCTGAGAATAAAAAACCGTATCGCGACGAAAATAAGACTCAGAAAGGATATGCTGAGCCAGCGCAGGACGCACCGCTTTTTCCGCTGCCCGGAGTGCCGCGCGATAATGCGCGTGCCGAAAGGGAAAGGAAAGGTGCAGATACGCTGCAGCAAGTGCGGCAATGCGTTTGTGAAAAAAACATGACTGCAAGAAAGGCCGTCCGCGTCATAGCGGGCGGCCCTTTTGCACCTGAAAGGGGACGTTAAAAGCTTCCTGTACAGGGATTTATATGCTATAATGGCTGCAGAATGAAGAACGCCGAAAGCGGGTGATGCAAATGATAAGACTTATAACGGGCAGAGCCGGCAGCGGAAAAACCGAAACGGTGCTGCGCGAGATAGCAGGAGCCGTGGAGGAGCGCAGGAACGGGATAATACTGCTCGTGCCGGAGCAGAGCTCGCATGAAACCGAGCGGCTGCTGGCGGAAAGCTGCCCGGACGCGCTGAGCCTCTGCGCGGAGGTGCTCACGTTTTCCAGAATGGCGGACCGCATTCTGGCAGAAACCGGCTGCGCGCAGGAAGGAGTCTTTGACAAAGGAGCGAGGATCCTCACCATGAGCCGCGCGCTCAGAAGCGTGAAAAACAGGCTGAAAGTATATTCTTCGGTGGCGGAAAAGCACGATTTCCTCGAGGAGCTGCTCAAGGTCCTGGATGATTTCAAAAACAGCGGCGCTCTGCCGGAGGATATAACCGCGGCGGCGGACGATATCTCCGGCTCCTTCGGAGACAAGCTGCGCGATCTCGCGCTCATCTGCCAGGCCTACGACGCCGAAACGGCGGCTGCAGCCATTGACCCGTCCGACACGCTCACAAGGATAGTTGAAAACTTTGACGAGAGCTCGCTGAAAAAGACCAAGGCGATATATGCCGACGGCTTTGCGGATTTCAAAATGCAGCAGCTGGAAGTGCTCGAAAGATTCGTAAGGGCCGGAGCGGAGCTCACCGTGACGCTCTGCTGCCCGAAGCTCGGCGGCCGGAGCGAAGAAGCGCCCTTCGCAGTTGAAAGGAGCACGGCGGCACGGCTTTTTGACCTTGCAAGGCGCTGCGGAGCGACCGTAGAAGAGATACATTTGCCGGGGCCGATGGCGGGGGCGTCGGAGCCGCTGCGTTTCCTTGAGGGAGCGATATTCGGGCCCGCAAGGAAAAAATACGAGGGAGAGCTCAACGGCGAGATAGAACTATACAGGCTCGACTCGTTTGCCGGAGAGTGCTCGGCGGCCGCGGCGAAGGTGCTGGAGCTCGTGAAGGAAAAGGGCTATCGCTGGAGAGATATAGCCGTGTGCTCGCGCGGATTCGACAGCGTGATGAACGAGGCCGAGAGCATTTTCGGGCAGTACGGAATACCGTTTTATACCTCGGGTCGAAGCAGCATAATGAAAAAACCGCTGATGGGTCTCATAGACGCGGCGCTTGAATGCGTATGCGGCTCGTGGAGCCATGAGGAGGTATTCAGATACCTTAAGACAGATCTCACGGGAATGGAGCGCGATGAGTACGACATTCTTGAAAACTACGTGCTCCAGTGGGATATAAGAGATTCCCTCTGGACCTCCGGAAGGCCGTGGAGCTTCTCTCCGGAGGGGTATGACAGAGCATTCGACGATGAAGAAACGGAAAAACGCCTCGCTTATATAAATGCTCTTCGCATTCGCGCGGCGGAGCCGCTGCTCATGCTCAGGGAGGAAGGAAAAAGAGCGAGGACGGCAAAGGAGCAGTGCCTTGCGCTGTATGCGTTTCTTGAAAAGATAGGCCTCGCGGAGAGGCTTTCCAGGCGTTCGCAGGAGCTGAGAGCCTCCGGAGAGGACCAGGCGGCAGACGAATACCGCCAGCTTTGGGGAATACTTGTTTCCGCTTTGGAAAACACAGCGGACATACTTCGGGATACGCCCATGGGGCAGAATGAGTTTTCAAGACTTTTCAGACTCGTCCTCTCTCAGTACGACGTGGGCACCATCCCGCAGACTCTCGACAGAGTGTTCATGGGGGATATATCCCGTCTGCGCAGCAGGCAGGTCAAGTGCCTTATCGTCCTCAGCGCGAACGACGGCGCGCTCCCGGCTGTATCGGAAGGCGGCATATTGAGCGACGACGAAAAGGAACGGCTCGCCGGGTACGGCGTGCACGTGGCCGCAGTTCGGGAGGAGCGGCTTCACCGCGAGCTCGCGCTGATATACTCGGCATTTACACGCGCCCGGCAAAAGCTCATAATAAGCTGCAGCTCCGCGCCCGCGGCGGTATTCACGAAGATAAAAACTATCTTTTCAATCGAACCCGTAAAGACGGCTGATCTTGATGGGGCAGAGAAGACCTGGGCCCTCAAGCCCTGCTTTGAGCTCGCCGCGGAGACGGGGCCCGGAAAGAGCACGGTCTCGGCTTCGGCGGAGGCGGCCCTCAGGGAGGACGGATCGATTTCCGCTCATCTGGACGACGTTCGCCGCGCGGCGATCTCCGGCGTGGGAAAGCTTTCCCGGCGCAGTACGAGCAGGCTCTACAAAGAGCCGCTGAAGCTTACAGCCTCGCGCGCAGAGAGTTACCGCAAATGCCCGTATTCCTATTTTATGCGCTACGGACTTCATGCAAAAAGACGGCAGAAGGCAGAGATCGACCCGCGCATTTCCGGCCTTCTTATACACTATACGCTTGAAAAGACCCTCTCCGAGGCATATGAGAAGCACGGAGGGGTAAAGGAAATGAGCGACAAGGAGATAGCGGCCTCGGCCAGGCGGCACATAAGGCGCTATCTGAAGGAAATGCTCGGCGGCATGGAGGATAAAAGCGGCAGATTCCGCTTTTTGTTCGAACGGCTCGAGGGAGACGTTGTGCAGATAGCCCGGATGGCCGCGGACGAGCTGCGTAATTCGCGATTCGTTCCCATGGCCTTCGAACAGAGGTTCAGGGACGTATCGGACGTGGAGAGAGAATACATCATAGACGGTACGGCCGACCGCGTGGACATATGGGACACGGGAGAGAGCGTGTATCTGCGGGTGATGGATTATAAATCCGGCGGCAAGACCTTCAGCCTTGCGGACGTATGCGGCGGAATAGGCATGCAAATGCTGATATATCTTTTCGAAATGCAGAAAAGAGCCGAAACGGAGCTCGGGAAGCAGATAATCCCCGCAGGGATACTTTACTATATGGCAAAGCTGCCGATACTGAACGCACCGCGGGACGTGAGCGATGACAAACTGAAAGAGGATCTTGCCGGAAAACTGAAGCCCAGCGGGCTGCTGCTTCGCAGCGACGAGGTGCTCAAAGCCATGGACGAGCGCGAGCCGCCGCTTTTCATAAAGCTTACCGAGAAATCCAAAAAAGGACTTGCCAGCGCGCAGCAGTTCGCCCAGCTCGAGGATCACGTGGATAAGATCATGCGCGAAATAAGCCAGGAGATACGCGGCGGGATCGTAGCCGCCGATCCGCTTTTCGAAAAAGAGGCCGGCAGGGACAAAAGCCCCTGCGAGAGATGCGATTTCAGAGAGGCGTGCGCCTTCGACGAGCGCAGATGCGAAGCGAAGAGGATGCTTCGCTCCATAAGCGACGACGAGGCCTGGAAAGAGATAGCGGGGGGAGGGCTGAACAGGACATGAGCGGTACGGAATACACTGCCGAGCAGCGGCAGGCCATAGAAGAAGAAGGCTCTCTGCTCGTGGCTGCGGCGGCCGGCTCCGGCAAGACGCGCGTTCTTACGGAACGAGTTCTGTATAAGATACGCGCCGAAAGACGAAACATAGATGAGTTTTTGATAATAACCTTTACCAAAGCGGCGGCCGCGGAGCTGCGCGAAAGGATCTCCGCGGCGCTCGCCGAGCTTGCCGAGCAGGAGGACGGGGAAGAGTACCTGCGCCAGCTTCCTCTGATACATACTGCGAAGATAGGCACAATAGATTCCTTCTGCGCTTCAATACTGCGCGAAAACGCCCACCTGCTGGGCATAGCGCCGGATTTCAGGATAATGGAATCAAACGAGAGCGAAGTGATGCGCATAGAAGTGCTGGATGACCTGCTTGAGAAGCGTTATGACGAGCTGGAGAGCAGGCCGGGCTTCGCCGCGCTCGTGAACATGCTTTCCGAGGGAAGGGACGACCTGGGCCTGCAGAAGACGGCGCTTGAAACTCATGAAAAGCTGCTCAGCCATCCTTATCCCGGAAAATGGCTTTCCGGAATGCTGGAGCAGTGGGCCGTTCCAAAGGATAGCGACGCGGGGAAAACGATCTGGGGCGCGTATATGATCGCCCGGGCGGAGAAGATTCTGGACTTCCATATAAGAAGCATGGTGCTGGCTGTGGATGAGATGCGCGGCGACAGCGAGATGGAAGCAAAATACATGCCCGTCTTCGAGGACGACATAGCTCAGCTGCATGCGGCTGCAGCCGCGCTGAGCGGCGGCTGGGACGAAGCCTCGGAGGCCTTCGGAAAGATCGAATTCAAGGGCTTGAAAGCACTGAGAAACTATTCTGACGAAGGATTCAAGGAACATGTGCAGAACGTCAGGAAGAAGCTCAAAGACAGCGTGGGAAAGCTGCAGGGGATCTTCAAGTTCAAAAGCTCCGTGCTTCTGGAGGACTGCGCGGTCCTCGAGCCGGTGATGCGGGAGCTGTTTTCGCTGGTAACGGACATGGAGGCGGAGCTCAGAAGGAGGAAAAAGGAGCGCGGAGCGCTTTCGTATTCAGATCTCGAGCATCTTTCTCTCGAACTGCTTACCGACGCCGATACGGGCAAGCCCACGCCGCAGGCGGAAAGCATAGCCGCCCGCTTCTGCGAGATAATGGTGGATGAATATCAGGACGTAAACAGCATACAGGAGAGCATTTTTGCCGCCGTTTCCAATGGCGGGAAAAACATATTCATGGTAGGAGACGTGAAGCAGTCCATTTACAGCTTCCGTATGGCGGAGCCGGAGCTCTTCATGAAAAAATACGGCGAATACCCCATCTTTCCGGAGCGCAGCGGCTCGGGAGCGGCGAAAATACTGCTTTCGAAGAATTTCCGCTCGCGCAAGGGCGTACTGGACGCGGTGAACTTCGTATTTGAGAATATCATGAGCCGCGATTTCGGAGGAATGGAATATACCGAGCGCGAGAAGCTCGTATGCGGTGCGGATTATGAGGATAACGGCGAGCCCGGCTTCGAGCTCGATATACTCGAAACGGGGAATGAGGACTCCTTGCGCGCGCAGGCGAAGTTCGCAGCCGCCCGTATAAACGAGCTTATGCGCTCCGGAATGACGGTAGGCGTCAAAGGAAAGGAGCGGGAGCTGCGCTGGGGCGATATCATGGTCCTCATGCGCAAAACGAAGGATGATTCCGCAATCTATGCCGATACGCTGCGCGAGGCGGGGATACCCGTTAGCGAGAAAAACCAGGAGGGCTTCTTCGAGGAGCGCGAGATATGCTGCATACTTTCCGTCCTTAAGATCATAGATAATCCGCGGCAGGACATACCGCTTCTGGCTGTCCTGACCTCTCCGCTTTTCGGCTTTACGGCCGACGAGCTGGCGGAAATACGCGCGTTTTCGCCGAAGGGAGATATCTACGATGCGCTCGGACTCGCGGCGCAGGAGAACGAAAAATGCTCGGCCTTTCTTGAAAGGCTCGGCGGCTGGAGAAAGAAATCCGCCGAGCTTGGAGCGGACGAGCTCATATGGTATATTTACGAGGACACTTCGGCGTTGCCGATCTTTTCGGCCTTTGCCGGAGGGCAGGCGGCGAGAGCAAATCTCATGGCGCTGTATGAATACGCCAAAAGCTTTGAGGGAAGCGCCTACGGCGGCTTGTTCGTATTTCTGAATTATCTGGAGAGGATGAGGGAATACGGGAAGACTCCGGAGCTGCCTTCAAACGACGCAGGCGAAGAGAACGCCGTGCATATCATGAGCATACACGGCTCCAAAGGGCTTGAGGCGCCGGTAGTGCTTTTGACCGGGCTTTCAAAGAGATTCAATCTGGAAAGCTCGAACGCCTCGCTCCTTTTGCACAGGGAGCTCGGAGCGGGGCCGAGAAGGACTGATCTGCGCCGCAGGATAAAGTATCCGACCCTGGCCCGCGAGGCGATACAGGCGGCGATGAGGAAGGAGGGCCTCGAGGAGGAGCAGAGGATCCTTTACGTCGCCATGACCAGAGCGCGCGAAAAGCTTATCGCCGTGTGCGCGGCGCCGGACAGCGAAAAACTGCTCAAGGGAGTGGCGGCCGATGTATCATATCCGCTCGAGCCCGTGCATTTGAGCCAGGCGGGAAGCATGGCTCAGTGGCTGCTGGAATGCGCTATGCTGCGCGATGAGGCCGCGGAGATCAGACAGACAGCGGGGAGGATGCTTATACCTCACGGCGGCGGAGAAAAATGGGATATACGCCTGGTAAAAGCGGAGCAGGCCGCGCAGGCAGGGACCGTAAGGCTGGAGGACTTCGAAAAAGCGCCCGACGAGGAGCTCACAGAGAAGATAAAAGAGCGGCTGAAAGCAAAGTATCCTTATGAAGCGGCGGTATCGCTGCCGTCCAAGCTCACAGCCACGGCGCTGCGCGGCAGCTACGGAGCGCGGGAAGCGGCCGAGGAGGCCGAAAGCGTGAACAAAGCGCCGAAGGAAGAAGTATTCGAAAGGCCGCAGTTCGTGAAGGAGGAGCGCGGCCTCGCTCCCTCCGAAAAAGGCACGGCAATGCATCTGGCGCTTCAGTACGCGGAGCTTGAAAAATGCGTCACGAAGGCCGGCGCGCAGGAGGAGATCGAGCGCCTGAAGGAAAAAGGAGTACTCAACGCCTCGCAGGCGCAGGCGGTCGAAGCTGAAAAGATAGCGGCCTTCTGCTCTTCCGAGACGGGGCGGAGAGCGCTTGCCGGAGCGGAGCTTAAAAGGGAATTCAAGTTTTCCGTAATGTGCCGGGCTGACGAATGGTTCCCGGACGCCGGTGAAGAGCGCGTGCTGCTTCAGGGCGTGGTGGATATGTGCTTCGAGGAAGAAGGAGAGCTCGTGATAGTAGATTACAAGACAGACAGGGTTTTCAGGGCCCTCCTTAACGAGAGAGCGGAAAGCTACCGCGGGCAGATAGAGATATACGCCGGAGCCATGGAGCGGATAACAGGGAAAAAGGTGCGCGAGAAGATAATATACTTCACTGAAGCGGGCAGTGCCGTTAAACTGATTTAAGGCGCCGGAAAAAAAGAATCGATTTTTCTAAATTTGCTGTTGCATTTTCAGAAAGCATATGTTAAAATACCTCTCGCAGTTTGCTGCGAAAGTGATTATGACTAAAGAGGTGAACGAGAGTGAAGGAAGGAATCCATCCGAATTACCAGCAGACGACGATAAAGTGCGCTTGCGGAGAGGTCATTGAAACCGGTTCCACGAAAAAGGACATCAAGGTCGAAATCTGCTCCAAGTGTCACCCCTTTTACACGGGCAAGCAGAAGCTGGTCGATACCAGCGGACGCGTCGATAAGTTCAACAAGAGATTCGGCCTGTAAAGAGAGTACACAAATTAAAATCCCGCGCCTGTGGCGCGGGATTTTTGATTTTATCTCATCCTGAGTTTTCGACTCTGTCTGCGATATATGCCTGGACTTTGCCCCGGTCTATCTCCAGGGCGGCGGCGAACTCTCCGAAAAGCAGATCCTCGGCACGCTTCATGTAGCGTTCGTCCAAAGCGCCGAATTTCCGGCGCTGTGCCTCGGCAAGCTGCTTTTTGGCATATATGGACATAGTGAGCTCTATCAGATTCCTGCAATCGTATGTACTGAGTATGGACTGATAATGCTCCGCAAGCTCGCGCATTACCTTGGAGTTGTAAGCTTCTGCGTGAATGGAGGGGATGGAGTCAATCAGGTCCTCAGCTTCTTTTCTCGAAATTATCGGGCGCATGAACACCTTGGCGTTATCCACGGGCGTGGTAATATTAAAGGTCTGGTAAATAGGCTTGAGAGTATAGTATAGTCTGCCGTTTTCCCTCCAGGAGGAGGATGGCTCAACGCTGACGATCCGGCAGACGCCTGTGCCTCCGTATATTACAAGATCACCGGGCTTAAACAAGTTTTACGCTCCATTCTTTCGCGGCCGAAAAGGCGTTGAAGGTACTTTCTGTTTTTTATTATACCACGCGACGACCGCCGAATGTAAGCAAAACTTTTCTGCTCGGGCGCGCATTCTTGACAGAAAAGGAGTATGAGATTATAATAACTCCCGACTATTTCCCGCGTTTAAAGGGGTGAAAGCTTGAAGCGTATTATTGAGTATTTCAAAAACAATAAATATGCGTTGCTCTCCTTTTATTTTCTTATATACGTAATAGGATTCTTTATAATAGAAAGACTGCCGATGCCGGAATACTGGGTATCGTACATACCGCTGGACGATAAAATACCGTTTTGCAGGTATTTCATTTATCCCTACTGCATGTGGTATCCGTTTCTGGCCGTGTGCGGGCTGTATCTGCTTATAAAGAAAGAAGAGCAGCCGTTCAGGGATTACATGTGGTTCATAATCATCGGCTTTACGGCCACTCTCATCTTCTGCATACTGTTTCCCAACGGGCAGGATCTGCGTGCCACCGACCTCGGCAACAGCATTACCGACCGGCTCATCAAGTGGATATACACTGCCGATACGAACACAAACGTCATCCCGAGCATGCATATAATCGGTACCGTGGCGGGCATTTTCGCGATGTTCTATGCAAAGTCCCAGAAAGGAAAGCTCTTTAAGTACGTGCTGCTGGTGATCGGCATAGCGATAATGCTTGCGACAGTCTTTGTTAAGCAGCACTCTGCGCTGGACGTCATAATCTCATTTATCGTATGCATCCCGCTGTACCTGCTTACGTTCGCTGGCGGGTTGAGAAAAATAAAGACTTGCTTCAATGGAAAGAAAAAATAGGAAAATAAAAAACGCCGGATGACCGGCGTTTTTTGTTTTACCAGTCTGCCGCGAAAAAACGCAGGCAGTCGGCCCAGTATTCGTACGCGTCAACAGTCAGGTGAAGCCCGTCCCATGAATAATTGTCCGGCAGGCAGCCGCTTTTGTCCGTAAATTCGGAATTGAGGTCCACATATGTGAGGTCGCGCTCCGCGCAGATCGCCTTGAGCACGTCGTTGAATTCGTCTATCCGCGCGTTCGTAAATTCGCCCTCGGCGTCCTTTGCAGCAGTTACGGGAAGGATGGACTGGACGTATATTTCCGCTTCGCTCTGCCGAGAGATGATGAAATCCAGAAGATCCTCATAGCGTGCGCGATAATCCTCCGGGGGAGCGCCAATCTCGTTGACGCCTATCATTACGAACACGGCGCGGTATTTTTCCGAGCCGAGGTAAGAGGCCACCGTGCCGCTTTTTCCCTCAGCCGTGCGCTCAAGGATGTTTGAGGTATCCGCCCCGCCGCTGCAGAGATAATCCGGAGTGTCAAGCCCGGAAAAAAGACGCATGCCGTCAGTGAGCGAATCTCCGAGAAGGCAGCAGCCGGAAAACCATTCGTCGCCTACCGGCTCCTTCGGGGAGAGGACGGAGGAAAAGAAACTCCATGCTTCGGTATCAAATAGTCCTGATTCCGTGCGGCCGCTTTTTCCCGCCGCGGAAGACGCGGGCGCAGGCTCTGCCGAAGGCTCGCCGTCCTGAACTATTCGGACGGAACAGGAGCAGAGCAGCGCCAAGACCAGAAGAAATAATATAAAAAAGCGAAGCTTCATGTACAAAACTCCTAAAAATTGTTTTAACTGTCTGCAGTTTATAATAAAAAAATAATCTTGACAAGTAAAAAGCGCTGATATATACTGACGGCGTTATAAATCAACGGCTGTGACGAAGACGGCCGGAAAGCAGCGTTCTCAGAGAGCCGGTATTCGGTGCGAGCCGGCAGCGCGAGATTCCGAAAGGCCTATCACTTCCGAGCCGGAGCTCTGAAAGTCTTCGAGTAAGAGTCTCCCGTGCCGCCGCGTTAAGGCGAAGGGCTTGATGGAGCCTGCAGAGAGGCGCTTTAATAGCGCAAATTGAGTGGTACCGCGAGGTTGAATCTGACCCCGTCTCAAGTTTGAGACGGGGTTTTTATTTTTTCCGCGATGAGAAACGGAGGTAATCATTATGAACAGGACGAAAGACATGGCCGCGCTGATGGAGCTTGCAGCTAGAATACGCGAGCTGCGCGAGATATCCGGAATGACGGTGGCGGAGGCCGCGGCGTCCACGCAGGTGAGCGAGAGCGAGTATCTTGCTTATGAAAACGGAGAGAAGGATCTTCCTTTTACATTCGTTTTCAAGCTTTCGCAGACCTTCGGCGTTGGCATGACGGACATTCTCGAAGGCCGCAGCGCAAAGCTGACGAGCTTCACAGTGGTGAGAAAGGGCGAGGGCCACATTACCGCCAGGGAGCCCGGCATTGAGATACGGAACCTTGCGCCTATGTTTGCCGGCAAGCTGGGCGAGCCCTACAGAGTGCTCTACCAGTACAGCGCCGAGCAGCAGGACCGCCCGATACACTGCACCACGCACGCCGGCCAGGAATTCGACCTCGTCCTTTCCGGAAGGCTGCTCGTGCAGGTGGGAGACAATCGCGAATACCTTAACGTCGGCGACAGCATCTTCTACAACAGCTCCGAGCCGCACGGTATGATCGCCGTAGACGGCGAGGACTGCGAGTTTCTCGCGGTGGTATTCCCGGGCGAGGAGGTCGAAGAGCAGGACGTCAGCGCCACCATCGCCGCGGCAAGAGTGACGGAGCACCTCGTCTACGAGGATTATATAGACGTTACGGAGGACGACGGCGGCGCGCTTCAGGCCATATCCTTCAAGGATCCGGATCATTTCAACTTCGCCTTTGACATAGTGGACGTTCTCGCCGAGCGCACGCCCGATGCGCTGGCGATGCTGCACATCTCGCGCGACAAGCAGGAGAGACGCTTCACTTTCGCGGACATGGCAAAAAAGTCTTCACGCGCGGCGAACTATTTCCGCTCGCTCGGCATCAAGCGGGGCGACAGGGTAATGCTCGTGCTCAGGCGCAACTGGCAGTTCTGGGTGGCAATACTCGGGCTCATGAAGATAGGCGCCATTGCCATCCCGGCAACGGACCAGCTGCTGGAGAAGGACTTTGACTATCGCTTCGAGGCGGCGGGAGTCTCGGCGGTCATCTGCACGGCGGATTCTGAGGTATACAAGGAGATAGACCGCTCGGCGGAGAAATATCATGACCTCAAGCTGAAGATAATGGCAAACGGCTGCCGTGACGGCTGGGAGGATTTTGACAACGGCTATAACGTCTTCCGCGGCACCTTCGAGCGCACGCCGGACGCGCCCTGCGGCAACGACCCGCTGCTGATGTTCTTTACCTCCGGCACGAGCGGCTATCCGAAGATAGCCGAGCACAGCCACAAATATCCGCTCGGGCACTTCATCACCGCCCGCTACTGGCACTGCAACAGGCCGGGCGAGATACACTTCACCATCTCCGAAACCGGCTGGGGCAAGGCGCTCTGGGGCAAGCTCTTCGGGCAGTGGATGTGCCAGACTCCTGTTTTCACCTACGATTTCGACAGGTTCGACGCGGCGGATATACTCCCGATGTTCGCAAAGTACAACATCCGCACCTTCTGCGCGCCGCCGACGATGTACCGCATGCTTATAAAGCAGGATATCTCGCAGTACGATCTTTCGAGCATCCGCCATGCGTGCACTGCAGGCGAGGCTCTCAATCCGGAGGTATACTACCAGTTCCTGAAGGCCACGGGAATTAAGGTAATGGAAGCCTTCGGACAGACGGAGACAACGATGGTCCTCGGCAATCTCGTGGGCATGACGCCGCGCGTGGGTTCCATGGGCAAGCCCAGCCCGCTTTACAAGGTGCAGCTGCTCGACCGCAACGGCGACCCCGTTCAGAACACGGGCGATACGGGCGAGATATGCATAGACACAAGAGAGGGTGTGCCCTGCGGCCTTTATCTCGGCTACTACAGGAACCAGGGGCTTACGGACGAGGCCTGGCACGACGGCTTTTATCACACGGGCGACCTTGCCTGGTGCGATGAGGACGGATACTACTGGTACGTCGGCCGCGCGGACGACCTCATAAAGTCCAGCGGATACCGCATCGGCCCCTACGAGATAGAGAGCGTTCTCATGGAGCTGCCGTACGTTCTCGAGTGCGGCGTTTCGCCGGCGCCCGACCCAGTGCGCGGGCAGGTGGTAAAGGCGAGCATAGTGCTCGTTAAGGGCACGGCGCCTACGGACGACCTGAAGAAAGAGATCCAGGACTACGTAAAGCACCGCAC
>JAEEGL015119548.1_pt1 | contig 18617 bp, 20 predicted proteins | sample 9134231 | NCBI WGS metagenome assembly JAEEGL01 (sample SAMN16246548, study PRJNA631951) | gut metagenome | biome: gut microbiome; feature: rumen; material: fiber-attached | host: Bos | place: Iran: Karaj | collected 2018-10 | reverse complement strand
GTGACGGCGCTGATGAAGAGCGTGTCCGGCGCGAAGTCCTTGCGACCAACAGTGAGCAACTGCTGAAATTTGCGGCGTTGCTGGAAAAGATTAGTGCTACAGCGACAACTTGCGTCGTTGGCGGCGATAAACAGGTTGGAGACATCTGTGCAGAACAGATCCGTCCAATCATGAAGATCAAGGAGGATTGCCTATGAAGGTCTCAAAACAGAAGGAAAAGCAAATGGAGCGCATGGTTCAATTCATGGTGGCGCATTTCGGCGACATATTTCGTGAATGGAATACGATGAAGGCTAACCAGTTCTTTGCGCTCAGCGGGATTTCCAAAAGGAACTGGAGCATTCTGATGCGGCATGAGGGGTTGGCGGACGGAGAAAAGTGGACGCTTCGTAAACTTGCCGAGAATGAGGGCGTGTCGCATATCCGGGTTTGGCAGCTTGTCCGAAGTACGCGAAGCAATCTGACAAAGGTTTACAAGGCGATGCTAAAAGGCGACGAAGAAAAGTAAGGCGTTGTGATCCTTTTATGCTGAAAATCCTATCCGGTTGGTCTTGTTCCCATCCTTCTTGAGCGCACACTCTTCCCTGAGTGCCGCGATGCGGTCGAGATTCGTCTGCTCGTCAGCGAGGTAGAACTGTTCCTGACGGACGGTGCGGAAGTCTCCGGGCGTGAGGTTCTGGATTGTGCTGAGTTCAGCAAACTCTTCATCGGTCAGTTCGGTCTTGAACATTTTCTCGAAGAAGATTCTCTTTCCATCATCGTCAAGATAATCGAATTCGAGCTTGAATGTGAAACGGCGCATGATGGCCGGATCGAGATTCTTGCGGAAGTTCGTTGCAGCGATCATGACGCCATCGAAGTCCTCCATCTGCTGAAGGAGTTCGTTGACCTGGGACACTTCCCAGCTGGCGTGAGCATTCTCGCGTTCCTGTACAAGCCCGTCTATCTCATCGAAGAAGAGAATCGCGTGTTCGGCTTCCGCACGGGAGAACGCGGCGGCAATGTTCTCCTCCGTGCCTCCGACCCACTTGGAGAGAATGTCACTTCCCTTCATGACGAGGACTTTCCGATCAAGTACCTTTCCGAGGTACTTGACGAACTCCGTCTTGCCCGTGCCGGGTGCCCCGAACATCAGGATGTTCATCCGAGGCTTGTCCTCGCCAGACTCGTTGAAGTCCGTGTCAAGGTAGTTGCGTACGGCTTTCACGATCTTTTCAGGCCCAATCTTGCCCTTGATGTTCAGCCCATTGAGCGAATAGTCCTTCGCAGGGAGAAAGCGATTTGAATCCTTGATTCCCATCAGCTTGCAGTGAGGCTTCATCAGCTTGGCGATAAGTTCCTCGACCTGCTCCTTTCTCGGAGCCATTTTCTTGACGTTGTCAAGCACGGTCGCGATTCCGCCGGCACTCGTTTCATACTTCGATGCGTAGGTGTCAATCTTCTCCGGGGGAATAAGGTCGTCCATTCCGTGTTTCTTGACGATATTCCTCCAGATGGAAACACGCTGGGTCGTGTTCATTCTCTCGAAGCAAATCGAGTAGTCGAACCTTCTGCGGACCGACTCGTCCATAGCCCGAGCCGGAGCGTTCGATATCCAGATTGCCGGGAACTTCATCTCGTCGAGAATGGAGTTCATTATGCCTTTCTCGGTGGACTTGCCGCCGCCCATCTCAAAACCAAAAATGCTAAAGCCGCAGGAGCTTCCGCGCAGGAGTTCGTCGGCTTCGTCGACGATCATGATGCTCTCGTTCGGATCCTCGTGATCGTTGGCGATCTGAATCCCGATCATGCGGGCCTCGGACTTCATGTTCTTCCCGTCCTCGTCTCCTTGTTTGATTTCGTAGGCGACACGTCCGATCTCTCTCGCCAAAGTCTTGGCAAAACTCGTCTTGCCCGTTCCGGGCTGTCCGTAAAAGAGGATGTTGCACTTTCCCTTGCCGGCGGAAAGCATCTGCTTGATGATCTCGCCATCCTTGCTGGAAAGATCGCCATAGAACTCCCAAGGAAGAACCTCTTCATCTTCGCACTTCTTGTAGAAACGCCGCTCAAGTGCATCGGCCTCCGTTCCATCCATGTATCCGCCGATGGCGCGGCAGTTGAAATCCCAGTCGTTATCGAGAAGATCGAATTTGCGAAGTCTTCCCTTTGCCGTCATCACCTTTGCCACCTCTCCGTATGAGCGGTCCAAGGCCATTGCGTAGTAAAGTGGCTTCTCTCGGTCATCAATCCTGCATGGCCAGTCAAAGCACGTCTGGCTCTTCACATAAGCGAGAATAAGGATCTCGCTTTCAAGATCAGTCAGCTTCATTAGACGCTTAATGTCCTTGAAGCGTTTTTCCAGGGGTTCGACACCTTTTACAGGATTGTCCGCCAGCATGTAGTCCTTGATGCTTTCAAGGACTACGCGACACTTCTCGCGGGCGCGCTCATTGTTCCAAAGACACTGGAAGATGTCATCAAGGGGATCGGTAAGGTCAAGCCGGTTCCTCCGCGAGCTGGACTTCTGCATCTCATTGATTTCTTTCGAGGTGAAGGCTGCTTCAATAAGCTCTACCGCCTTGTCGTGATCGAAGCAGTTGCGAATGATGTCGAAGAAATCGTCATCTGTGACGTTGCTTCGATAGTTCTGAACCATGTTGCCCCAATAAGTCAGGAGCTTGTTCAGGAGAAACGACTGCGGAACCTGTTTGAATTTTGCCATAGTTTGTTGCCTTGAGTAGTAAGTTGGATTAGAGAACCTTGTCTACGATGCCCCACTTTTGTGCTTCTGTCGCAGACATGAAATGGTCGCGGTCGGTGTCTTTAGTCACCTCGTCCAGCGTCTTGCCGGAACCATCCGCGAGAATCTGATTGAGAATCTTTTTTAGGCGGAGAATTTCGTTTGCGGTAATCTCAATGTCCGAAGCCTTACCTTCTGCACCACCCCACGGCTGGTGGATCATAATCCGGGCGTTCGGAAGGGAGTGGCGTTTGCCTTTCTCACCTGCGGAAAGAAGAATAGCTCCCATCGACGCGGCTTGTCCCACGCAGTAGGTCGCGACCGGACATTTCACCATCTTCATCGTGTCAAAGATGGCGAGGCCGGCTGTAACCGATCCGCCCGGTGAATTGATATACATCGAGATATCCTTTTTATCATCCTGCGCCTGAAGGAAGAGAAGCTGGGCGACAACGGCGTTGGCCATCCCATCCTCAATCTCCCCGGACACGAACACAATCCTGTCTTTCAGTAGGCGAGAATAGATGTCGTATGCGCGTTCACCCGAACCGCTCTTTTCGACCACCATTGGAATTAGCATGTTGTTGAGCATTTTCGTTTCCTTTATACAAGTACAAGCGTGTGGACAACCCCCATCTTACCTCCGATCAGTCCATGTCACTGAAGAATTCTTCGGCAGACATCACATCGGTGTCTTCATTAGTACAGACACTTGGGGTGACATCCCGAGATGAGCAGTCCTTGTCTTCATGGGCTGATTTCTCGGCAGCAGTCTTACCGTTTTTGATTAGTTCGACCGCCTCGTCATGGGATACGCCACGGAGACGCATCACCATCTTGATTTTCGTTTCGTTGAACAGCTCGTCATTTTCCATTTCTATTCTCCTGTTTGTCATACACACATGAAAGCGCCAGTAGTGGAAGCATCTTACTTCATTGTGATGGTGACGCTGAAACTTGATCGGATTCTCGCTCGGCAGTTGAGTGTTATGCCTCCAAGAGGTAAGATATGCATTTCTTATCCGTTCCTATATTAGAAAGGAAAAGAAACTCGTGATTAGAGTCATAGGAAAAAGAGGTAAAGGAAGCTTTGAATCGCAGCTTGATGAGGCTGCGAAAGGGTTGGAGTTCGTGCGGATCGACTGCACGTCAAATAACCCTGATCCGGTGATGAGTCAAGGTCTATCACCTTTTTATCTTGGCCCCGTGGCGTGCTATGACGGCCTCATGTCGCAGACATTTGAGTACGCCTGGCAGTGCGCGAAAGTCTATCCGTGGATGATGACCCCCGACGGGAACCCGAGCGAGAAGTATTTCGCTTGGAGAGATGCGATGTGGGGGAAGAAAGACTTTGCCTCAAAGATTGACATCCGTTTCCCTGCCGGAAAGGGAAATGTCAGGAAGTGTCGGTATGCCTGGTGGAAGGTGAACGGCGAGTTCCAGAAGCTGAACTACATTTCCGCCCGGAAGCACATATATATACCCCTGTATGCGAAGACAGTCGTGAGGACAGAAGCCTACAGCCGCCTCGTTGCACTCCGCGACAGCGGAAAGAACCTGATGTTGATTGACTTTGATGGCTACAACTTACATCATCCCCATTATGGGCTTACATACAATGATGTAGTTCACTGTCCTCTCCTGAAGATGGGACACGGGTTCGTCCTTGCGATGTTGCTGGAGGGATTGATCCATGTCGATGACAACGGGGAGGTTGAATACGTCGCCGGATTGATGGATGACCCGCATCGCGAGTATTCACCCGACCTCAGAAAACTGACGGAGGAACAAAAGCTTGAACGCGGTGCCAAAGCCGCAGGAGTGACTGTTGAAGAATGGGAGGTGCTTTCGGCGTCAGATCGTACTCTTTTGCGCGTTGCATCGAGAAAGGAAAACATCTACGCACGCGGATTCTCCAAAGCCGCCTGGAGGCGTCTCCCGATGGTGGAGAAGTTTGCGATTCTGAAGGAGAAGAAATGATTGTCATTGGGTAAGATTCTGGAAAAAATATAGCTGTATGCTTAATAGGAATGCATACAAATGAATAATCCAAACGAAACACTCACGAAATGTATCGAGCTTATGCGGCATGATGTCGCTGAGTTTGAGGCGAAATACCAGGGACGATTCGCGGAAACACCGCATGTCGGCTTTGGGAACCGCAAGACGCGCTGCGTGAACGAGGCAACGCTCCCGATCATCACATGCCATCCCTCCTGCCTTGAAAAGTGTGCCGGCACATGCTACGTGCTCGCCATCTGCACGAGAGTGCGACCGAATTGCCGCAAGTGCGAGGCGAAGAACACCGTTCTTCGTCGGATCGACCCGAACGCATACTATGAACACTTTTATCACGAGGCAGAACGACTCAATCTCCCGATCCGCCTTTCCGATGGCGGCGACTTCGAGAATGAAGCGCAAGTCGCGGCTTGCATCTCCGCAGCGCGCCACCATCCGACCGTCCATGCAATACTCTACACAAAGCGGAGAGAGCTTCTTTTCGCACTTGTGGATCGCCCCGCGACGCTTCATGTACGCTACTCTTCTTGGCAAGGCGACGATGAAGGCGAAGCGTATGCCCGTTCGCTCGGTTTCAGCGTCACGCACGTTGTATGGGACGGATCAGGCAACTGCCCCTATCAGCATTCATTTGCGAAGTTCAATCTTCGGAAGAAGGAACTTGCAGCCGAATTCTGTAAACAAGGCTTCGGGATAAAGGAGTCGAAAAAGCGCGCAGAGAAACAGGCGGAGCGTGAGATTCACGTTTGGCATTGTAGGGATTGCGCTAAACACGGCTGCGGATGTTGTGGAGCGGGAGACATTCGCTTTAATGTTGTCGGCGGAGCCGATTGGGCTGAGAGAGCGGAAAATCGCAGAGCGGCCCCACGCCGATGACATAGTGGACATCTTCGATAACCCATTTTGAAGGAGGTAATACATGGAAAACAAAACAAATGCGATGAAGAAACTGGCTGTCAAGTTTGCTACGGCCGTTTTGCCGACGGTTGCCTTGGCGATGACATATCCACCGTATGACATCTATACCGGCACAACGGCTGGCAATCCGCAATTGACCTACACTAAGATGTGCGAGCCGGGGCGGACAGGCGAAGGGAACGCGAGCTATGTGATACTTGGCTCCTACTATCCATCCCGCACCGCTGTAGCAACTGGGTATGATGGCGATGTGATCATTCCCTCGTTTATAGACGGTCTGCCGGTTCGGAAAATCAATGAAGCCGCGTTTGTCGCCTGTACAAAGCTTCGAGGCGTGAAGATTCCCGCGACAGTGCGCGAGATCGGTGCGAGGGCATTCTCTGACTGCTGGTTACTGACGAATGTCACGTTTGAGGCTGGCGTTGCAACTATTGGCGACTCTGCATTCTCGAACTGCGCGAGTCTTGTGTCCATAACATTCCCGAAGACAATTTCCCGCCTGGGGGCTGGATGTTTCCAAGGGTGTGCCTCGTTGACGGACGTATACTTTCTCGGTAATGCGCCTCGCCTGACGCTTCCGAGCGTGACCGACAAGTCTGGTTTGGGCGAGATGATCTTTCGCAACTACGGATACTACGAAAGGTTCAAGGTTCACATCAGGAGAAACACATACGGCTGGATAGCCCCCTACGCGAAGGGTGTGCCGGAGAAATGGCCGGTGGACTACGGCTACATGCAGGCGCACGAGACGGTTGCGGAGGATGACGGCGGCACGGTGGCGGAGGAGACCGGTTTTGTGACGGTGGTCACCGAGATTGTGGGCGGCTCCGTGTCGATTCCAGAGACGTGGGCGGCAAAATTTCCAGCCTATGTTCAGAAGTTCGGAACCGACTTCACGACCTCGCTCACGAAGCCATCTGGGAAGAAGGATTCTGTTGGCCATGATTTGCAAGTCTGGCAGGACTATGTGGCGGGAACAGACCCCACCGACGTGAACGACGTATTCCGTGCTTCCATCTCCATTGAATCCGGCAATCCAATCATTTCATGGGAGCCGTCGCTGACTGCCGTAGAGGCCGCAAAGCGCACCTATACGATCTATGGTCGCCAATCCTTGCTGTCGGGTGACTGGTCTGTCGTGCCACAGGGTCAGGAACGGAACTATAATTTCTTCAAAGTGACGGTAAGAATGAAATGAATAGGAGTGTTCTACAGATAGAGGGGTTGCAAGAGAGGTTTTGACGAAATGAGAAATAACGAAATCAAGATAGTTTCCGGCGGGCAGACCGGTGTCGATCAGGGGGCGCTCCATGCCGCCATCGACCTTGGGCTTGCGTGGGGCGGCTGGGCACCTAAAGGATGGCGGTCGGAGAACGGGACGATCCCGCTTCTGTATCGCTCTAAGATGCAGGAGCATGTGAGCGCGAACTACCTTGGAAGGACACGCCGCAATGTTGTAGATTCTCACGCGACGCTTATCATCACCAATACATATCCACTCACGGGCGGCACATTGAAGACGCGGTTCTTCTGCCAAGAGGCAATGCGGTCTCACTTTGTGGTGTCAGTGGGCGAGACGGATGCCGTGGGGAAGGTGCGAAAATGGCTCGGGCAGTTCTTCGAGATTGAGCATCCTGTGCCGTTCGTCCTGAATGTGGCTGGTCCGCGTGAGAGCAAGGCGGGTGGCATCCAGAAACGGACACGCCGCTTTCTTGTTGAGGTGTTCCAGGGAATGATAGAGGACGGAAGTGCAACCTCTGGCGAAAGAGGAGGAGATAAATGATAAAGTGGTCTGTGTTAATCGACGGGATTGGTCTTCGCATCGTCATGTCCAAGGACATTGATGGTGCGTATCTTGCTGCCATGAAGGAATATGGATGCAAGATAGAGAACATACTGGCCGTATTCTGTCATGCCCCGTTCAGGGCCTCGAAGAGATAAGGAGGTCTGATATGCTGAAGTCAGAAAAAGGCAAAGGTCGGGAACTGAAAGCGGAAGGTTCAGAGGTCATATTGCCAATGAATGAGATGAAGGGTTACGTTGTTCTTTCACCTTCGGCACTCGCCACAGATGCTGCTTCGCTGGCGACTCGAGTCGGCGTTAACTTTGAGAAAAAGGTAAAGATGCGTATTGCCATAAGTGAGGCACAGGTACCAGAACCCGAAAAATGGGAGTTCCGCCCTGTCAGCGTGTCGGTTGTGACAGCATGGGCGGGCGGTGTACAACTCCATCTCGGAAGTATTTTCGCAGCCGTTATGAAAATGGGTGGCAAAGCTGCACATGCGGAATGGAACGGTTTTGAGATAAAACCCAGGCTGATAATGAAGCTAATAGTTGCATTACACCTATACGATAGGCTCAAGGGGGAGACCGTCAATGTCGAGAATTTAATAGGATTGCAATATTCGTTCAGTTCTTCTTGGTCTGAACTGGTCGAGGTGAAAAACATGCGAAAGATTCGCAGATATGCAGAGGTTGTGGACACGCGGTCTGATGCAACGTTGCAATTTCTCAAAGACGTTCATCGAGTGTGGAGAGACAAGAGGACGGAACGTATTGAGATGATAGAAGAGCTCTTAAAAAAGACACGCAAACTCTCATATGAAGAAGCGGTTTATATGGTAGAACGAGAACTGAATGTCTGCCGTTTAGTTGCTCGTGATTTGTTGAAGAGTGATGATCACTGGTCTTACTATCAGTGGGATGCTGGCACAACAGTGAAAGTGAGAGATCGGGTGCATCAGGTCATTCCTTATCAGCCTAAATTCAAAGACTGAGACACTATGGATTTGACCATAAGTTAAACCGAGTAATCCAATACTGGAGTGCCATGACCGACTACATCGAATTCATTGATTCCCCTGCCATCCGCGATCATCTGCGGACGTTACCTCCGTTGCCGCCCGCACAGCAGTGCATTCTCATCGCGCAGAGCGAAAGGCGTTCACTTGATGAAAAGCTTGCCGCCTTGCGCGAGATCCGTACTGCAACTCAACAGTTGGAGTTTTCACGTGGCTGCTGGAAATTCCAGAGTGACGATCCGTTTAATGACATCCTTGACCGGTACATCCAAACACGAGAGGAGAACCTTGCCGCGTTCCAGGTGGCGGAACCCGGTGTTGTCTATGTCGTTGAGCCGGGTGACGGTTACGGATACATCGGACCATTCTCGACCTTCCGTGCGGCGCTTGACTCCGTCAAAGAGATCGCTGATGACGAAGATCCGCCCTCAATCTGCCGTCGCCGTATCGACGACCATCCGCACGCCTCGATGCTTGTCGCGGATCTTTCCCGTGGTCGCGAGATTGTTGATGTGCAAGCCAAAGGTGGTCCTGATGCCGGTTCAAGGCGCGATTGGGGCGGCGACCTGCCGAACGGCTACGCTTATGTCCCGCATCCGTTCAAGCGCGGCGATGTCATACGGCAGGGGGATTCGTACTATGTGCTTGACGAAAGCGTGGAAGAAACCGATGGCCGATTCTCCTGGGGCATGGATGACAGCGATATGGTATTGTACGGAATGTCGTGGGACAAGGCGTCCGGCTCGTTCGGACACGAACACATCTATTTCACGCGGTATGGGACGGAACTCGTCGCCCCCGCCGAACTTCCAGAGCGTCAACGGATGCTTGCTGCCGTCTCTCTCGTCATGCGCGACGGGCACGCGCTTATAGAATTTCTGCAATGTTTCACCAATGGTTACAGGGACGAGTTGGAGAAGGATGCGATGAAATGGGCCGAATGCGAGAATACTACCTCGAAGTCATCCCGAGCGAAAAATCTCCGGGGAGGCATGCCGACGTGCGTCGTGAGGCGCAAGACCGTACCGAGCCTGCCTGCAAATCTATTTATCCCCTGTAAATACCATGTTCACCCTATTTCCATCCGCGTCCAGAGGAGTGTTGCCGAGGAGCCGAACTACCGGGACACCGTGGAGCTGACGCTCGAATCCGAACCGCAGTTCCTCGGCGGCACAGGTGATCTCTCTTCGGCTGAAGTTAATGCCGTCCGCGACTTCGTTGTCCGCAACCTTGACCCGCTCCTTTCCTACTGGAACAAAAAGATGCCTTTCGATGACTTGCTCGCCACATTGCGTCAGGCAGGGCTTCGTGATTAGGTTTTCTTGTTCTGCGCGTAAGAACGCCTCTGGCTGTACGTTATGGTGTCATAAAGGAGAGAACGAAATGCCAACAAACAAAAACGGAAATCGACGGAACAAGGAAGCTGCGAGGAATATCCTCGCAAAGATGAATGACATGGTTCGCGGAAAGAACTTCGCAAAGGTGGTCATGGACAAGCGGTTTGACCAGCTGAACGAGACAATTCATAGCCTTGGATGGCTGGCACTCGTCAAGGATCAGAAACTGAAAAGGACTTCGAAAGGTCTGGAGGTGTATGTTCAGCTCAAGCTCGTTGATCCAGATTCCGAAGAAGCCAAAGCGTTGCCGTAAGAAAATTAGTGTATAATACATAAGCAGGGCATACGAAAGGAAGAGTGAATGGTAGATTGGAATGTAGAGGAGGCAAAGGAAAACATTTCAAACGGCGGGCGCTTCGGAGCCAAGCGTGTGATGGAAGCGGTGTACCGGAACAACATAGACGTGTTCCGGCACTGGGGCTACAGACTCCCGAATGGGAAACTTGTCGGCCTCGGCGACAGAAATGCGCTCCTGAACGGCACAAAGGTCTATGCGCGGGCATTCGACGTGAACGACGTGCTGCCGTGTGGAGTGGAAATGAAGACCGGCTGCCTCAACGCCGACTGCGTGGATGTCGCTGAGTCCTTGATCGCCGCCGGACTCAAGCCCGCCATCCTGAACCTGGCCTCCCGACGCAAACCCGGCGGCGGCTATGACAGGGGAATGAGTGCGCAGGAGGAGACGCTATGCCGCCTCTCGACGCTGAGCCAGTCGCTCTACCAGTACTTCGACGCAACACGCAAATGCGTACAAGACGCCGAAGTTCCGCATCGGTTCAATGCCTATCCGCTCGATATAGACTTTGGTGGCATCTATTCGCCTGATGTTGCTTTCTTCCGTCGCAACCTCAAGGACGGTTATGCATTCCGCGAGAGGCCGTTCTTCTGCGGCGTTATCACGGTAGCGGCATTGAGTTTTCGAGAGCCGAATGCCTACTGCAACGAAGAGCGTCAGTACATGGCATCCGATGGCGGTTTTTCCCCCGCCGGCGACACCATCCAGCTGAACAAGATACGCACGATCTGCCGTCTTGCGCTCAAGAACGGACATGACAGCATTGTCCTCGGCGCGTTCGGGTGCGGCGTGAACAAACTTCCGTGCGAGGCCGTTGCCGAACAGTTCCGGCGTGTCTTTGAAGAGCCGGAATTCAAGGGGAAGTTCCGGGTGCTTGTATTTGCGATTCTCGAAGGGCGCGCCAGCTCCCGCCGTCCTGTCGAGGAAAGCGGCAAGTTCGCACCGTTCTACAAGGTGTTCGGCAGATGGCATGGGGAAGAATTATGAAATTCGATCCATTACACACCTTCATAACGAGTGATCATCATTTCGGATCGTTCAAGACGAGGATTGGCCCCTGGCGGACATTCACGCCGGAAGAGGAGGAGTCTCTTGTCGAAAAGTGGAATTCCGTCGTGAAGGATGGAGATACCGTCCTCTACGCCGGTGATTTCTGTGATTTCGATGTGGTGTCTGACCTGATTGAGTGCAGAAAGAAGTTGAACGGCAATATCATACTGATCAAGGGCAATCATGATCAGCTGCCGGAGAGTGCATACGAGGCCGTGTTTCAGGGCGTCTGCAACGAGCTGACGATTGACGAACTGAAACTTGTCATTAGGCACAGTCCGGGCAAATGCGCGGATGGCTATCGACAGATCTACGGACACCTGCACAGAGATGGGGCGCTTCCTGCTTTGGCGACGAAGGATTCGTTTTGCGTGTGCGTGATGTTCCACGATGGTTTCCCAGTCTTGCTTGAGACGGTCATGGCACAGATGGCCGAAAATGCCGTTGACAATTGATGCACGATGATATTCCATCAGTATTCATCAACCGATTATTTGACCTCGCTGATAAGAAAATGATATAATATGTGCCATGTTTTACGCGAAATAGAGGTAATCAATGGCACTCTGCTACAATCGGCTTTGGAAAATGCTCATTGATCGGGGTATGACGCGCACGCAGATGCGTCTTGCTGCCGACATATCCACTACTACCCTTGCGAAACTCTCCAAGGGCGAGGACGTGAATACTTCCATACTCGTCAAGATATGCAACGCCATGCAGTGCAACATAGGCGACATAGCTGACTTTGTGCCAGAGGCAACACCGAACCGGAAAGTGTAAAATGGAAAATGAAACTACACATACTGTTTGCCGTCCTGATCGCGGGGGCATTGTTTGCGGAGGGAGGCTCTAACATGCCGATGCTGAAATGGGCTGGGAAAGACAAGGTGGTCAACCACCACAATGAAGTGCCGTTCCGGGTGCTGGAGCGGAAGTGGGAGTTTCCGGAAGGGTCGCAGTCTGCTGCGGTCTCCGAAAACATGATCATCCACGGCGACAATCTCGCCGCGCTGAAGTCCCTGCTTCCGCGCTACGAGGGCAGGGTCAAGTGCATCTACATCGATCCACCGTACAACACGGGCAACGAGGGGTGGGTTTACAACGACAACGTGAACGACCCGCAGATCAAGAAATGGCTGGGCGAGGTCGTTGGCAAGGAGGGCGAGGATTTCTCGCGGCACGACAAGTGGCTCTGCATGATGTACCCGCGATTGCGCCTCTTGCAGAAATTGCTTTCCAATGACGGCGCAATCTTCATCAGCATAGATGACAATGAGTTTTCACGACTTCGATTCATGTGTGACGAGGTTTTCGGCCAAGACAATTTTATTGCATCATTGATATGGCGAAAGGCTGATAGTCCGTCCTCTAACACAGTTCCACTGATTAGTGACCACGAGTATATTCTTGTCTATGCGAAGGATGGGTCAAAGCTGAAATTGCGTCCAATGGATGCACCTGAAATCGTCGACGCATACGGAATTGTAGATGAACACGGCAGACGCTGCCGAGATAGGCTCTTGAAGAAGAATGGGCGCAGTAGTCTCCGAAAAGACCGACCGACAATGTTCTTCCCCATAATTGCGCCAGACGGTTCGGAGGTGTTCCCGATTCATGATAATGGGGAAGAAGCGCGTTGGTCGATGGGTAAAGACGGTGTGGAGCGTCTGCTGAAAGAAGGTCGTATAGTCTGGAAGCGTAGAACAAAATTGGGCAAGGAGGTTTGGGAACCCTATACGCGAGAATATGCCCCCGATAATCCGACGCGACCCTATCCGACCATTTGGGCTGATCTTCATACCATGCGACAAGCGAAGGCCCAGTTGCGCGAGATTTTTGAGACAGCCGACTTGTTTGACACGCCCAAACCCGTGAACCTCATTGAAAGAATCTTGCGCTTGATTGGCGACAAGGATGCCATTGTCCTCGATTCCTTTGCCGGTTCTGGCACGACGGCGCATGCAGTCTTGAACATGAACAAGGAGGACGGTGGCAACAGGCGGTTCATTCTCGTTGAAATGATGGACTATGCCGAGACTGTGACGGCGGAGCGCGTGAAGCGCGTGATTAGCGGCTACGGTCAGGGCGACAAGGCTGTTGCAGGTACGGGCGGCGGATTCGGCTACTATGAACTCGGCGAGCCGCTGATGAACGGCGACGTTCTGAATGAGGATCTACCGGTAAAGAAGATTCGCGAGTATGTGTGGCATACGGAAACTCGTGGAACGGGGAATGTGCAGCAAGTAGCGGATGTCGGCAGCGATCCGTATCTTCTTGGCGCGGTGGATGAGACGGCCTACTACTTCTGCTACGAGAAGGCGAAGAAGGTGACGCTCAATCGTGCGCTCCTTCGGCGGCTCAAGACAAAGGCGGAGAGGTATGTCATATACGCCGACATCTGCCTTATCGAGGCGGCGGAACTCAAGAAGATGAACATCGTCTTCAAGAAGATTCCGAGGGATATCACAAGGCTGTAAGTGGGAGGACGAGGACAATGGATCTTGTAGAAATCACCCAGCACGTCAAGACGCTGAAGACACTCATACTGCGTTCGCGCTATGTCGCCGCGAGACAGGCCAACGCGGAAATGCTGAAACTCTATTTTGTCATTGGGGCGTATGTCTCCGAGCATAGCCGCAAGGGGAAATGGGGTACTGGCGTGATAGAGGCAATCTCGGAGCAGTTGTCAAGGGAGTTGCCTGGGTTGCGCGGCTTTTCCGCAAGAAACATGCGCGATATGCGCCATTTTTGTGAAGAATGGACGGGGTCTGCAATTTGGCGGCCACTGGCCGCCAAATTGGAATTGGGGACGGCGGCAAATTGCCAGCCAATGGCTCGCGAAATTTGGCAGCCGCTGGCTGCCAAATTGGAAAGTGGCAAGCTTGAAGTTTGTCAGCCGGCGGCTGGTGAATTGGGGCAGTTTGATCTTGGGGCGTTTTTGAGCATAGGCTTCACGCACCACATGATAATCATTGCAAAGTGCAAGACGGTTGAGGAGCGTTTGTTTTACATACGGCGTTGTGCAGCGGGATTCTGGTCTAAAGAGGCGCTTAAACAACACCTTGCGGCCAACGAATATTCGACGGAAGGACATGCGGTCAACAACTTCGCGCTGACGATCCCAGACGACAAGCAGGTGGGGCGCGCCGTGCAGGCGTTCAGGAGCGAGTACCTTCTCGATTTCGTCAATATCGTTGATCTGAACGAGACGGAGGAGGAGCGGGACGAGCCGGAGTGGATGATGGAAATGGTGATGAAGGTCAAAGACCTCATCCAGGCGCTTGGCGACGATTTCTGCTTCATGAACGTGAAAAAGCGGTTTGTCGTGGAAGACGAGGAGTTCTACTCCGACCTGGTGTTCTACCATCGTGGCTTGAAGTGCATGGTCGCAATCGAACTCAAGAAAGGCAAGTTCAAGCCAGCATACTTGAGCCAGTTGAGTTTTTATTTGTCCTGTCTCGACAAATATGTGAAGCGCGAAGACGAGAATCCATCCATCGGGCTTGTCCTGTGCCATGAGATGAAGCGTGGCGTCGTGGAGCTGGCCGTGCGAGACATGGCACGGCCCATGGGCGTTGCGACATATCGCTCCTCGGCCGACGTGCCGGAGGAATACAAGGCGCTGACTCCGCTCTTGGAAGGTGCGCAGGCGCTGTTGGCGGAGGCAGTCTCATCCGGGGACGCCAAGGAGGACGAATGATGGAACTCAAGAGATACCAGCGGGATGTTCTCGACGACATCGAAGCCTACCTTGTCTCGCTCGACAAGACAAGCGGGATCAACGCCGCGTGGAGGGATTACTGGACGGCGAAAGGAATGGGCCTGGGGATAGCTCCATACTTCAACGATCTGGGCGGGGTTCCGAACGTGTGCATAAAGGTTCCGACGGGCGGCGGCAAGACGTTCCTTGCCGCGTCGTCCGTAAAGACGATATTCGACCGCCTTCCGACGGGCAAGTCGAAGTTCGTCGTATGGCTTGTTCCGAGCGACGCAATTCTCACGCAGACAGTCGCCAATCTGTCGAATCCGAATCATCCGTACCGGCAGAGGCTGAACCGAGACTTCGGCGGAGCGGTGAACGTCTATACGAAGGAACAGCTGCTGAACGCCCAGAACTTCAAGCCGACGGACGTGATGGAGAACCTGAGCGTGTGCGTGTTCTGCTACGCATCCATACGCGCCAATCCCACGAAGAAGGACGACAAGAAGATCTACCAGGAGAATGGGAACCTCATCGCGTTCTCGGAATACTTCAACGACCGCGAGCTGCTGTTGGCTGACACGCCCGAAACGGCGCTCATGCAGGTCGTCAGGCAGATGAACCCCGTGGTCGTGGTTGACGAGAGCCACAACGCGAAGAGCGAGTTGAGCATAGCCATGCTCAAGAACCTCAACCCGTCTTTTGTCCTCTCGATGACGGCGACGCCGACGGAGAGATCGAACATCATTTCATACGCCAACGCGCGCGAACTGAAGCGGGAGAACATGGTGAAGCTGCCGGTGATCGTGTACAACCGCCCGGACAGGGCGAGCGTCATACACGATGCGGTGAAACTGCGCGGAGTGCTGGAGAAGAAGGCGAAAGTCGAGCAGACGTCTGGCGGAAGTCATATCCGTCCGATTGTCCTCTTTCAGGCGCAGCCGAAGAACAGCGACGACGCGGCGACGTTCGACAAGATAAAGGCGAAACTCGTCAACATGGGCATTCCGGCGGAGGAGATAGCTATAAAGACGGCGAGCAAGGACGAGCTGAAGACGATTGACTTGATGGCGAAGAACTGTCCGATAAGGTACATCATAACCGTCAACGCCCTCAAGGAAGGATGGGATTGCCCGTTCGCCTACATTCTCGCGTCGCTTGCGAACAAGACATCGACAGTTGACGTGGAGCAGATCGTCGGGCGAATCCTCCGCCGGCCATACGCCCGCCGGCATTCCGACCCGCTCTTGAACATGTCGTTTGTGCTTGCGTCGAGCGGGGACTTCCAGACAACGGTCAGAAGCGTGGTCGAAGGACTCAACGGTGCTGGCTTCAGCGCACAGGACTACAGGGTCTCCACGCCGCAGGACGGGATTGTCCCGGATGTCCCTGTTGCGGTGCAGCAAGACTTGCCGACGCAGACGGAGCCGGCCTCGCAAAAGGATGGTTCAGACGATGGCGGCGATGACCTTTCCGATGTGCCGGACGTGCCGATACTGAAGCCGGAAAACAAGGAAGATGGAACGGTGGCAGCAGTCGACGAAACGATATCGGCCATTGTAAGCGACGCTGTCAATCAGGGAACGGCATACGAAGCCGAGGTGAACAACTCGTCAGATGACCTGCATGAATTAGGAGCATTCAACGTGAAGAACCAGCATATACAGCCGCAGTTCGCGGCAGAGGCGGCGGAACTAAAGATTCCGCAGTTCATGCTTCAGGACGACGCGGGACTCTTTGGCGGCTCCGATGCGCTCGTCCGTCTTTCGGAGGCCGACCTGATGGACGGCTTTACGCTGGCGGCAAAGGCGGCGGACATCGACTTCAATCCGGGGCTTACAGGCGCGATGAAGATCGACATTTCCGAGAGCGGCGATGTCACGCCAAAGTGCAAGTCGCTTTCCAAGGCGGACTTGAACTTCCTCACGTCGCAGTTGGCCGGAAAGACAGGCGCGGAACGGCTTAGGCACCTCATCGACCTCGCGGCTACGCAGCTGGACTTGCGAATCGACTTCTGCGACAAGGCGGAGATCGCGGACTATGTGAAGCGGGTGGCGACTCAGCTACCCCCGGCCGTGCAGGATCAGCTGTCCATCGAACTGCTCCCGGCTTTCACGCAGTGTGTCCGCGACAAGATCGACGCCCTCGCCCGCGAACACAAGCGCAGTGCATTCCAGAGCAGGCTGAACGCCAACACGATCCTCTGCGAGCCGTTCTACGAATTGCCGTCCGCCATACAGCCGCCGAATGCGATAACATACATCGAGAAGTCGTTATATACGGGCGAGTACGACGACATGAACGGCGATGAGCTGAAAGTCGTGCAGGAGATAGCCTCGAAGGATAACGTTCGCTGGTGGCACAGGATCAAAGACCGCAAGGGGTTCTGCATCAACGGCTTCATCAACCACTATCCCGACTTCATGGTCATGACGGACAAGGGAAATCTCGTAATGGTGGAGGTCAAGGGCCCGCATCTCGACGGAAGCGACTCGCAGGCCAAGGCGGAACTCGGGGAGAAATGGGCAGACAACGCAGGTCTCAAATACAAGTACTTCATGGTATTCCTCAAGGACGGCGACGCCGTGCAGGGCGCATTGAAGGTCGATGCGTTCCTTAACACGCTGGAGAAGCTGTAATGAAACGCGCCAGACCGCATCTTATAGGCGCAATCGTTGGTGACATCGCTGGCTCCCGGTTCGAGTGGCGGAACTGTAAGTCGAAGGACTTCATGTTGCTGGTGGGCAGGGACGAGGGCGAGTCGCCGTGCTGCTTTACGGATGACACCGTGATGACGCTTGCGATTGCCGATGCGATCTTGAAATGGCGCGAAGGCGGCGACGTATCGTATGACGCGCTCTCATCCTGTGCAATCAAAAGCATGCAGATGTTTGGGCGGCGTCATCCCCATGCGGGATATGGCGGAGCCTTTCGGGAATGGCTGCGCGACAAAAATCCACTGCCATACAACAGTTGGGGCAATGGGGCGGCTATGCGTGTGAGCGCGTGCGGATGGGCGGGAAATACCCTCGAAGAGGTCAAGGCGATGTCCCGCGCCGTCACCGAGGTGACTCACAATCACATGGAAGGCATCAAGGGGGCAGAGGCAACTGCCGTAGCAACGTTCCTTGCGCGAACTGGAAAGTCCATAGACGAGATAAAGGAGGTCGTCGTCAGCGACTACTATCAGCTTGGCTTCACCCTTGATGAAATCCGCAACAACTATGAGTTTGACGTGTCTTGCCAAGGTTCCGTGCCACAGGCGCTTGAGGCGTTCCTCGAGTCCTCGTCCTTTGAGGATGCCATTCGCAACGCGATATCGATTGGCGGCGATTCTGACACCATAGCGGCAATCGCCGGAGCGGTCGCTGGTGCATACTACGGCATCCCGGAGGATGTGTACGCCAAGACCCTGACGTTTCTCACCCCCGACCTCGTTGAAACTCTTAATGAATTTGAACATTGCATAGGAGATGCACGTTTGACGCAAGCAAGGTGGCGTAGGAACAAGAGGTGATTTTATGGCAATGCCGCAGAGAGACAGCAACATCGAGCAGATCCATCGGCTTGAGGGCTTGATCGCCTACGCCGAGGAGCAGAAGGACTGGGATGAGGTGGAGCGGCTCAAGGAGCAGCTCCGCAGGTTGCTGGAGCGGGTGTAGGGCAGATGATCATCTGGAATCCGTGGCATGGCTGCCATAAGGTGAGCGAGGGG
>JAEEGL012409373.1_pt1 | contig 18617 bp, 22 predicted proteins | sample 9134231 | NCBI WGS metagenome assembly JAEEGL01 (sample SAMN16246548, study PRJNA631951) | gut metagenome | biome: gut microbiome; feature: rumen; material: fiber-attached | host: Bos | place: Iran: Karaj | collected 2018-10 | reverse complement strand
GGTAAGGGATACGGAAGAATCCTTTACGATGAGCTCGAAAAAGAATTGAAGGAAAGAGGCATCATCAATCTGTACGCCTGCATCGCAGATCCCGTTACCGAAGATGAATATCTCACCTCGAACAGCGAGCAGTTCCATGGCCATCTCGGATATGTTAAGAACGGTGAGTTCCATAAATGCGGTTACAAATTCGGCCGCTGGTACAACATGATTTATATGGAGAAGATCATCGGCGAACATTATTAATGAGACGTATCAAAAGCTTTGACCTGCTCTTAAACATGCCCTGCGAAATGATATAATCTTCCTGTTAATGAAAATATCAGAATATCAGGGAGGACCGAACGTGGATAAGGCAAAGACATATAAGATCAGTATCGCAGGGCTTACCAGAGATCTGCCTATTTGCAAAGTGACTGATGATATCTATATTGCAGCCTTTATCTGCTTCGGTGATGCAGAGCTTACAGAGGCTTGCGCGAGAGAAATGTTAAAGCTCGTTTCCCGTGAAGATTACGATTATATCCTTACTGCAGAGGCAAAAGGCATTCCGATAGGACATGAGATGGCAAGGCAGGCCGGTATGAGGAAGCATTTTGTTGCGCGCAAGAGCGTCAAGAATTACATGCCTGACCCGATATCTGTCGATGATGAATCCATTACCACCAAAGGCCTTCAGAAACTCTACCTCGGAAGCGATGATGCAGCCCTGATCAAGGGTAAGCGCATCCTTATCGTTGATGATGTTATCTCCACAGGCGGTTCCTTACGTGCTATGGAAGCGCTTGTTAATATCGCCGGCGGAACCGTTGCCGGCAGGATCGCGGCTCTGGCAGAAGGAGATGCAAGCAAGCGGGATGACATAAAATTCCTTGAACGTCTCCCGTTATTTGATGCTGACGGAAATCCTAAATGAGGGATAGTCAAAGTTGTGGCAATATTATCGTCTCTCTTTTTAGTGTTCTTTAAGATCGGTCTATTTACCTTTGGCGGCGGCTACGCCATGCTGGCATTGATCGAAGATATCTGCGTAGAGAAGAAAAAGTGGATAACCCATGAAGAGATGATGGATATAACTGTAATTGCGGAATCCACTCCCGGTCCGATCGCGATCAATCTGGCTACATATGTCGGATATAAATTACGGAAAATACCGGGAGCCATTGCTGCAACGACCGGTATGATAATACCGTCTTTCTGCATAATCTTTCTGATCTCACAATTCCTGGACCGCTTTTTGGAGATAAAGTGGGTGGCCAGTGCTTTTCAGGGGATCAAGATCGCGGTTGCCATTCTGATAATAGATGCAGCAGTTAAGATGATCAGGAAAATGAAGAAAGAAGCTTTCCCGGTCGTCATAATGATCGCTGCCATGATCAGCATGCTGGTCATTAATCTGCTGGCTTTGCATGTCTCATCTCTGGTGATAATGTTTGCAGGCGCTGCAGCCGGTCTGATCTTCTATGCGATACATAACCGGAAAAGAAAGGATGCGGCAGTCAAATGATCTATCTGGAACTGTTTGTTGCTTTTCTTGAGGTTGGACTTTTCTCCTTTGGGGGAGGGTATGTATCGATACCTTTGATACGTGAGATCGTACTATCCTACGGTTGGATGGATGACGGGATGATCACTCATATGATCGCTGTAAGCGAGAGCACACCCGGTCCGTTAATGGTCAATATGGCAACATATGTCGGCAGTACTCAAGGGGGGATCCTTGGTGCGCTGGTTGCCACACTGGCTGTTGTGCTGCCTGCGTTTCTGATAATCATATTGGTCACGGCCATTCTCAGAAGGTTTATCAGCAACAGATATTTCCAGGCGGTTCTTAGCGGAATGAAACCGGGCATTATCGGAATAATAATGGCAATGGGCATCTATTTGCTGGTTCAGAACTGCTTTGGAAACATGATCTCCGGAATAGATATTATGGCGGTCGTTCTGGCAGTAATACTGGGTGTGATTTATTGGGGATCGAGAAAAATAAAGAAGAACGGGATCTCTCCAATTCTTCTTATCATCATCTCTGCGGGTGCAGGTATTCTTTTCTATGGCATCAGATAAGCCGGTCTTAAAAGTACCTCTCGGCACGTTTTTCCCAATCCGGTCTGTCGTATTGGCCGGAATCGGCGCTCGTGTTTTTCGAGACAAAAGCACCTTTGGGAATATTGGCCTTTTTCTCTTCTGCGGCTTTTTTCCTGCGCTCTTCCTCAGTAAGTCTTCTGACCTGCGCCTGACCTGAAGGATCGACGGTGTCATCATACTTGAACAGGTTCTGCTGCACATATGTCCTGTAAGCAGTCTTCTCCATTCTGTTGCATTTGGAAGTGAAAGTGGTCTCGGCCTGGTAGGTCTTACTGCCTCCGCGGCTGTCACCGATATTATTCGATTTATCGAGCTTGTTTCCGCAGATCCAGAATGCCAGTCCGAATCCGAATGCCAATGCAAAAAGGCCGGCGAAAAAATTGATCATAAGCTTATCCCTGCCTTTTCTTCGTGAAGTTGAACATCGCCTTATCCTGCGTAAGCCGGATATTCTCCATGACTCTCTTAACCCTGCCGATCCCGGTCGAGAAGAGCGTACCGATACCGACAATGATAAATAAGAGTATTCTTAAGTCGCCTTTGTCTATATCCCTGCCGGAAGCGAACATTGACGTAAACATCTCCTTAAATACGAAGAAAGACAACACTGCTGCCGTTATGGCTATAGCTAAGAGCATAATATCGAACAATGCCTTTTTCCAAGGCAGAGCACATACGACTTTGCCCGTGTCGCCATTAACAAGGATCGTATGAGGCTTATCCTTGTATCTGAAAGTGATGAACCACGCAGGAAGCATGGCATATTTCATATCGGTGTCGACCTTTACGGACGGATAGGACTCGACGGGCTTTATGTCATATGCGTCAATGTCTTTCTCCGACGCTTCGATAAAGAATTCCTTGCCTCTCTCCAGGGCAGCCTTCCTTACGTCGCTGTAAGTAACATCTGAGATATTTGAATAAAAGCCTGCAAGATAATCCTCGTCAAACGCTTTCAGATGACTCAGATCGAAGGGCTCCAATTTTGAGCTGCTGTCATCCGAGATCGCTCTGGCAGCATCGACCGGGAGATCCTTGAACTTGAGATTTCCGGTGCGTCCGAAATACCTTTTAACACTCTTCTTATCTTCTGTTACCGTACCCTCAAAGATCATCGTGTCATAATACGTGGCATTAACGATCCAGTACGGAAGATATATTCCCCTGCAGCAATCGATCGAGAAATTCTTGATCGCTCTTGGCACGAAAGCACCTTTCTTTATCGTATCTCTGGCCCTCATTACGGCCTCGCCTCTCGTTATCCTGAAAGGCATTATGAATTCAGGCTTCTTCTGCTTTGCTATCCTGCTGAAAACGACATTCGGATTGCCGCAGAAAACGCACGTTGTTGACGCCTCAGTGCCGTTTATTATGATCTCACCGCCGCACTCACTGCACGAATAAACGTAGCAGTCCATGAACTCCTCTTCGTTTGAGTTATAGACCCCGGATGCAGCTTCAGGATTCAGGTCCTGCCTGTAAGGCTTTGCTTCTGACTCAACCTCTTCGGGTTTGAACTCGCTGCCGCACGAAGAGCAGAACATCATCTGCGATACCGGATCAAATACCAGTGCGTGGCTGCAATTCTTACATAATGTAGCCATGTTCTCCCCCTTAAACCTGATTGACTAAATGTCTTACTTCATATTCTCTGATTCTATTAATTTTCGAAAACACCGTCAACTTAAACTGATGATGCAGTAATCAGAACGACGCCTTTACCTGTGCGAGGAACTTTTCCGCTATAGGCGTAAATGTCTGGTATTTGTTCCAGATCAGATACAGCTTTGTTTCCTGCTTCGGAGTCAGTGGACGGAATACAAGGTCGCTTTCTTCGGAACAATTGATCAGGTGTTCGAAGGTCAGAAGGATTCCCAGACCTTCTTTCGCAAACATGGAAGCATTATAAGAAAGGCGGAATGAGCCTTCCAGGTGAAGCTCTGAGAAGCGTTCGCCGGCCCATTCAGGTATCTCGATATTCCAGCTTTGCTCTGAGCAGAAGAGCGGCTGGCCGATAAGGTCTGAGACCTTAATGCTCTTTTTCTTTGCCAAAGGGTGGCTCTTTAACATGACCGCACCCCAGCGGTCTGATGAAGGGAACGGAAGATATTCATACTTTTCCTTGTTCGGGAGCTCGCATATCACACCAAAATCAAGTATGCCCTTGTCAAGCTTCTCCGTTACCTGCTCCGTATCACCGCTTGTTATGTGGTAGGTAAAGGAAGGATATCTGTCTTTAAGCTTCTTTATCTCGCGTGCAAGAAGGGCTATCTGATAAGATTCTCCAAGCCCGAAATAAATATCACCTCCGGTAATGTCATCAAGGGATATGAACTCCTGTTCGATCTTATCGGCCATTGCAACCAGGTCTTCGGCACGGTCTCGCAGCAGCATGCCTTCATCAGTCAGCTTGATGGAGAAACTGTGACGGGTAAATAGCTTCTTGCCCAGTTCATCTTCAAGGGCTTTAAGCGCCTTTGATAAGGTCGGCTGTGTCACATGCATGAGCTCTGCAGCGTGTGACATGTTCTCTTCTCTCGCGACGGCAAGAAAGTAACGAAGGTTCTTTATCTCCATCGGGCACCCCTTTCTGTGATATTCCAATATGGCATATCACGATATTCATTTTATTCATTAGCGCACTTCATAGCAACCCTTTATACTGATCTTGTAAGGACAAAAACAGTTTTAGCGGAGATCCGGTTATGGACTTGAAAATGATGATCGACAGTCTGTCTGAAATAGGCTTGACCGATGAACAGAAAAGAACGGCAAGAAAGCTCTATGACACGGGTCGGAATGCGGAACTGATCAGATATCTTAAGAAGTGCCGGTGCGGCCTGATCGATGAGATGCATGAGAGCCAGAGGAAAGTTGACCGGATGGATTATCTGATCCGGAAAGCAGAGAAGGAAACAGTATAAAAGCCACGGAGGTTTATAACGATGAAAGCAGAAGATCTGAGACTTGTAACAGAGTGGGATAAGACATTTCCAAAGAGCGGGAAGGTCGATCACAGCAAAGTAACCTTTGTGAACCGTTATGGAATAACATTGGCTGCAGATATGTATGTGCCGAAGGGAGCAGAAGGAAGACTTCCTGCGATCGCGGTAAGCGGACCTTTCGGTGCGGTCAAAGAACAGTGCTCAGGCCTTTATGCCCAGACCATGGCAGAGAGAGGGTTTATCACGATAGCATTTGATCCCTCCTATACCGGAGAGAGCAGCGGTGAGCCCCGATATATGGCATCTCCCGACATCAATACTGAAGATTTCATGGCGGCAGTAGATTTTCTTTCACTCAATGACAGGGTCGATTCCGAGCGCATAGGCATAATCGGCATCTGCGGATGGGGCGGAATGGCTCTTAATACGGCTGCGCTGGATCCGAGGATCAAGGTCACGGTCGCTTCGACAATGTATGACATGACCAGGGTAAATGCCAACGGTTATTTCGATTCGGAGGACTCTGAAGAAAAGCGCTATGAAAAGAAGAAGGCAATGGCCGCGCAGCGCTTGGAAGACATAAAGAACGGCACGTTTAAGCGCGCCGGAGGGTGCCTGCCTCTTCCCGTTCCCGAAGATGCTCCTTTCTTTGTCAAGGATTACAGCGAGTACTATAAGGGAAGGGCATATCACGGGAGATCTCTCAACTCCAATGACGGCTGGAACGTGACTGGCTGTGAGACATTTATAAATCAGCCTATCCTCAAGTACAGTAACGAGATAAGGAGCGCCGTGCTTATCGTTCACGGAGAGAAAGCACACTCCTGCTATTTCTCCAAGGACGCTTATGAGAACATGACAAAGGACAGCAAATACACCGATAACAAAGAACTCATGTTGATCCCTGGCGCGGTTCATACGGACCTTTACGATAATCTCGACGTGATCCCGTTTGACCATATCGAAGAGTTCATGAGGAAATACCTATGAGGATGAGAAGAGCCTTTGCATTTCTTGTGATTGTATCAGTCGTGTTGGTTGCAACGGCCTGCAACACGCAGCAGAGCACTGCGTCAGTTACCGCAACTGTGCAGACCACGGAGGCAATCACGTCTTCTGAGGAAACAACCATGAGCGAGCAGACGAAAGATACAACGGAGCAGAGCATTGAAGTCAAATCCGGGACCTTTGACATGGTAAACAAAAAGGTCAGGCTCAACAGCGGATATGACATGCCCATAATGGGGCTCGGAACTTATTCGCTCGACCGCAATACCTGTGTCAATTCCGTAAAAGCACTGCTCAGGAACGGCGGAAGACTGATCGATACGGCGTATATGTACGGCAATGAGGAAGCGGTAGGTGAAGGCGTCAGGCAGGCAATGAAGGAGTATAACATTCCGCGTGAAGAGATATTTGTCATCACCAAGATATATCCAAGCCAGTTTGATGCACCGGAAAAAGCGATAGATCTGGCTCTTAAAAAGCTCAATATCGGATATATAGACATGATGCTCCTTCATCATCCGGGAACAGGAGATGCCGATGCATACAAGGTAATGGAAAAGTATGTTGCGCAGGGAAAGATCCGCTCTTTGGGGCTTTCAAACTGGTATGTGAAGGAACTGACGGATTTTCTTCCCAAGGTATCCATAACTCCCGCGCTTGTGCAGAATGAGATACACCCTTATTATCAGGAGCAGGATGTGGTTCCGTTCATTCAGGAAAAAGGCATCGTTGTCCAGTGCTGGTATCCTCTCGGAGGAAGAGGCCATACGTCAGAACTCCTCAATGACGGAACGATCAGCTCGATCGCAAAGGCACATGGAGTGTCTTCGGCACAGGTGATCCTGCGATGGGATCTGCAAAGAGGTATAGTTGTGATCCCGGGTTCAAGCAATCCGGATCACATAAAAGAAAATCTTGATCTGTTCGGTTTTGAGCTTTCGGACGAAGAAATGGCAAGGATAAATGCGCTTGACCGGAACGAAAAGCACGACTGGTATTAAAAGGGTAAACTTGTATGAAAATGAATATTACAGCCGCTTTGCTTGCAGGTACTGTCCTGATTACTCTTGCGGGATGCTCTGCAGCTCCCGAAGTCACAACAACTGCAGCAACGCAGATTACGGCTTCGTCAAAGGATACGGCAGAAACAACAACTGAGGAAACTACCGTAACTGCAACATTTGAAACGGTCACTCAGACCGAAGAGACAACTGCTGTCACGGAGGCAGCGAGATCAATGACATTAAAGATCGGAGAAAAGATCGTTCCGGTAACCTGGGAGAATAATGCATCTGTGGAAGAACTGAAAAAGCTTGCTTCTTCAGGCCTGACGATAAAGATGTCGAAGTACGGCGGCTTTGAGCAGGTGGGATCGATAGGACACAATATAACAAGCAACGATAAGCAGACAAAGACCGCGCCCGGAGATATCGTTCTTTATTCGGGCAATCAGCTGGTAGTCTTCTACGGGTCCAACTCCTGGGCATATACAAGGCTCGGGAAGATCAATTTATCGAAAAGTGAATTGAAAGAACTCCTAGGCAAAAAAGACGTTACGGTCACACTCAGCGTTGAATAGGAGGAAGTATGGCAAAGAAAGTATTGATCATAGAGACAAGTCTTAGGGCTGGAAGCAATTCGGATATTCTGGCTGAGAGCTTTGCAAAGGGCGCAAGAGAGGCCGGAAACGACGTTGAGGTCATCTCATTGAAGGGTAAGAAGATCGACTTCTGCACGGGCTGTTTTGCATGCCAGCAAAAGGGCAAATGCGTTATAGAAGATGACGCCAATGAGATAACGGAAAAGATACTTGAAGCTGAAGTTGTCGTATGGTCTACCCCGATCTACTATTACGAGATGAGCGGCCAGATGAAGACCATGATCGACAGGGCGAATTCCCTGTATCCGAGAGATTACAAGTTCAGAGAGGTCTATCTGCTGTCAGTCGCGGCAGAAGATGAGAGCCATACGGATGAGAAGGCAGTCAGCGGCGTTAAAGGCTGGGTCGACTGTTTTGAAAAGGCCGTCTTTAAAGGCAAAGTCTTCGCAGGCGGCGTGAATGAGCGCAAAGAGATAGAAGGCCACAAAGCATTGGCAGAAGCTTATGCAATGGGAAAATCGGTCTGAGAAGCGGCAGGCTTAAGACTTCGTCATTCAACGTACATGACCGTCTCGAGATCGTCGAATCCGTAGTGCCTGAATGCGATCCTGTAGTCAGGATGCATTTCGAGACGGTGTGGATGCGCGAAATAGAATAAAACCGCTCCTGAGAGCGGTTGGGCAGATGTTTATTGTTCTGAGATTTCGTCAGTCTTTGATATCGAAGTCAGATTGAGAGAAGCCAGCGTTTCGAATTTGTCGGAATAGAACTGGCAGCCGCTTCTGCCGTTTTGCTTTACGTAGTAGAGTGCGGTATCTGCGCGCTTAAACATCTCATCGGCTTCGAGGCCCTTATCACTGTAGGCGACGCCCACGCTTAAGGTTACAGACGGAATGTCGCCGTCCGCTTTGCCGAGCTCCTGGTTTATGCCATTCATCTTGTTTTCGATGAGCATCTGGGGATCGCCGACGAGATGCACCATCAGGACGACGAACTCGTCTCCGCCGATCCTGCACACATAGTCATCTGAACGGAAATGACTCTTGAGAGTATCAGCCACTCTCTTTAAGACCTTATCGCCGACATCGTGGCCGTATGTATCGTTGATCTCTTTGAACTTGTCTGCATCGATGATCATGAGGGCGGTGGTCGCCATTTCGACGCTGTTCTTGATGATCTCGTAGCCTGCCCTGTTATATGCGCCGGTCAGCTCGTCGTGTGAAGCTTTGAAGTTGAGATGGCTGATGCTGTTCCTGTATGCGTTGTACATTACGTTATATGCGCCGGCAAGGTAACGGAATTCGGAAGCGCCGATGATGGGAAGGCTCTCGTCTTTCTTGATGTGGTCGACGGCTTTGAGTACGGGTTTGACGCCGAGATGGATGTTTATCCAGATGATCGCAATGATCAGTATGGTCTGTGCAAGGATCAGGAACATTACGCTGATGAGCGCCCTTCTGGATTCGCTCTCAAGACCCTGCTGCGACTTGAACGTGCTGTTCTTCAATTCCTTGAGGCAGTCGTTCAGATTTTTGCGGATCTCGTTCTTCTGGTAGTAGTAATCCGAATTGTGGACCATCTGCATTGCAAGTTCGATCTTTTCGGCAGGAGACAGTTTTGCATCCTCATCTTTGAGCTTTACCGGCTTTAGGGTGTCCGGAATGTCGGTGTCGCCTTTTGCATCGAGGACCAGCTTCATGGCGTAGTACTCGGTGTTCATGAGGTTCACCGAATGACGCATGCTGTCCTTGATCTCGTAAAGCGCGACGGAATCGGGCATTACCGCTTCTATTGCAAGGATCGCGCTTTCTCTTCTCTTGACCTCAAAAGCCTCGTTGAAGTACTTTTCGATGTAGATTCGGTCATTTAAGACCGTGTAGCACTGCACCTGCTCGGTGAGGTAATCGGAAGCGTCCATCAGGGACAATGCCTGTTCTTCCAGTTCAATGTAGTTGTCCGTGGATCTTTCGAGTGCCCTGAAGTTATATAACGCATGGGCGGAAGCTACTATCAGTATGGCCGTAAGGACTATGGAAACGGCAAGAAGCAGCCTTGAAGTAACCTTCAAAGACACGCCCTGTTCCCTGACTGTCTTAATAACAGACATAGTAATCCTCCTGATAAAGACTCCATTGTGATTATAGTTTTTTATATTTGACATTCAACAACAGGACGAAACCAAAGAGTTTATTTTTGTTTAAGATTTGATTAACAGGTTTTTTCGGGACAGCATCCGAATGGAAAGTGCGGTCTTTGGCGGCACTTTGACGGCCATGTGTCGATTAAGCAACGGATGCCCCTCACATTACTGATTGTCCGCCCCCCTTGTGCAGATGATAATGAAGCCATCAAAACCAAACCAAATAACAAACAGGAGGACAAGACAATGAAAACCAATAATACTACACAGATCAATCTTGATCAGCTCGAAATGGTAACAGGCGGATTAACCAATGCAGTAGGACCCGTAAAGTCAGGAATTACGCAGAACGGCTCATTGGCAATAGGAACTGATTACCCTCCCAAGACATTATGGCCCGTAGGTTATCCGTACATGAGTGACCTGGTACAGACAGACTCCATTGGAACAGGACCCATAGACCTGGCGATTCTGCCCCCGCCGAAAAAGGCAGTTCAGTCGATCCGCGTATAAACGCAGCAGATCAGACAGGTTTCCAAAAACTTGTATGAGGCAAGAGTCAGGAGCGATCCTGACTCTTTTTATGCATTTGCGGATGCTTCTGTCAAAACGAAAGATGCAGTGAAATCCTCCACATTTACGAAATGGAAACACAATAGCAAAAAAATTTACAATAAGCAAACCCGCTTTTGTTTATGGGTTGATAGAATAGACCTATATTGTTCAAAACAAGCGGGAGGGAAACGTATATGGATCTGCAGAAATACGTAGACGGCTTTGGCGCCATGACATGTATAGTATCCGTTGAGAATCTCGGAAACGGAAAGCGCGGGAAGTTCCGGATCGTTACCGGAAACAAAGCGTATATCGATTCCATAGAAAATCCTGCGCCGGGAGCTGAACTTTTGATCCAGAAGTTTACACCCAATCAGGAATATACAAATTACTTTACCAGGGACCTTAACTTTGAAGAATACTGCTACAAAGCAGCAGTTGAAAAACGATGCCTCAATTCTTATGCCACCGCAGAAAGGATACAGGGCGTCTGGTTCAACATGGTATTTCTTCCGGTTGCGTATGAAGAAGGAAACCTCTGCTTTTGCACATATACCATGGAGATAAACTTTGAGGCTAATCTGGACAGAATGGCATCGCTCCCTGCAGATGTCACAGCGAATGTCATCAAGATATGCTTAGAGCTCAGAAGCACAAAAGAGTTCAGTGAAATGATGAATGACGTCATACAGGATGTCAGGAACATGTTTGATGCCGAGCACTGCTGCATTCTGCTCATGGACTCATTCGAACGGAAATGCACGGTCCTGTGCGAAGCACTATCCGAAAATACAGTCCTGACTACAATGAATAATTATAACAATGACGGATTCTATGATATCGCTGACAGCTGGAAAGACCTGATCGCGGGAAGCAACTGTATTGTCGTAAAAGATGAGCATGACATGGAAGTAGTCAGGGAGCGCAATCCCGCATGGTATGATTCATTCACATCAGCACACGGAAAGAACATAATCCTGTTCCCTCTGAAATACGGTGAAAAGCTTCTCGGTTATATCTGGGCGATGAACTACGATATAGCAAAAGCCACCAGCATCAAAGAAACATTCGAGACAACAGCTTCCATTCTTGCCTCCGCCATAAGCAACTATCTGCTTATGGACCGCCTGAAAGTCCTGAGCTCAAAGGACATCCTGACCGGAGTCATGAACAGAAACGAAATGAACAATTATGTCGATAAGCTTAGTCTGGATAATGCTGAATCCGGTATTTCCGTAGGTGTTGTCTTTGCTGACCTTAACGGGCTAAAACGCGTAAATGATAAATACGGCCATAATTCGGGTGATACGCTTTTGAAGAATGCTGCAAAAGTGCTTGAGGAAGTCTTTGACACTGACGAGATCTTCCGTGCCGGCGGAGACGAATTTACGATAATCGTGACCGGCATTACCGAGGAAGAACTCAGCAGGCGGGTTGAAGCAGTAAGAGAAGCATCTAAGAAATATGAACATGTCTGTTTTGCGATCGGCCAGTGTTACGAGGACAAAAGGACGAATGTAAGACAGGCTCTGAGGATCGCTGATGAGCGCATGTATGAAGATAAGCAGAAGTATTATGACCAGCATCCCGAACTGAAGAGATAGGAGATTAAAGATGATCAGTTTTGACCATTTGCCGTTAGATAAAGATATCCTGAAAGCTCTCAGGGAATTGTCGATCAATTACGTGTTCCAGCCTATATTCCTGCCGGACGGAAAGACCGTTTTTGCATGGGAAGCCCTTATGCGCCCGACCGATATGACAGTAACTGATCTTATTGCGGATTACATGAAAAAGGACAAGCTGCACGTTCTCGAAGTGGCTACTTTCTTTGGCGCGATGCAGGCATTTTTCCTGAGAGGATACGAGCAGAAAGTTGCGATCAATTCATTCCCGAGCGACTGCATGAAGCAGGAAGAAGCGGATGTTTTTCTAGATCTTTTCGGAGAAAGGATACGGAACAGGATGATCATTGAAAATCTTGAGTATCCGTATTTCTCGGCTGAACATTGGAAAGAAAAGAGCAGATCCGTCAGGTATATGGATAATCTGCTCGCTGCGGATGATTTCGGAACCGGGATCACCAATCTTGAACTGATAGAGCTCATGTCTCCCCATATCGTAAAACTCGACAGGGAACTGATCTCGGGGATCGATCACATGAGTGAGAAACAGAGAAATGTGAAGGAACTGGTAAGCCTTTTCCATTCAAAAGGAATTCAGGTGGTTGCCGAAGGTATCGAAGAGAAAGAAGAGTTTGAATATCTTCTGGGCCTCGGGATCGATCTTTATCAGGGATACTATCTTGCCCGTCCGGCCTGACGGTTCAATAACGGTCGTAGTCAGCTCTGCTAATGGTTATAAAGAATATCACTTTGTGCCTTCCATGAGATGTGCGCAGGGTAGATGCTTATGCAGCGTTTTAAACAGCAGGAACAGTAAAAGCATGAACCCGACCATGCAAAAGAAGATCACTTTAGTCAAACGCTACAGGCCCAGAAACGTTCCCGCGATCTCTTCAAAGGTTGAGGATATCTCTTCCTACGATATTGTCTTTGTGGGATTCCCAGTATGGTGGTACAGAGAGCCGTCGATAATAGATACTTTCGTAGAGTCTTATGATCTCTCAGGCAAGACAATTATTCCTTTTGCAACATCAGGTTCTAGCGGCATCGGATCTTCCGGCGAAAACATCGCAAGTTTCACCAAAGGAGCCAAGGTGGAAGCAGGTGAACGCTTCAAGGCAAATGCAAAAGCAGATGAGCTCAGGCAGTGGGCTCAGAAGTGGATCTGATTCTTAAAGGTAGATTGAATTATGAGTAATCCCGAAAACCGTCTCTATGACAGAGACGGTTTTCGAGCAATTTGGGTTGTTTTGTCCCAAAAATCCAGCAGAACGTCTCTATGACAGAGACGGTTTTCGAGCAATTCGGGTTGTTTTACATCAAAAATCCAGCAAACCGTCTCTAAGATAGAGCAGGTTTTCGAGACAAATGCTCAAGTTAAATCAACGCAACATATGCCTGCATCAATTTCTCTGACGCCGAATGCTCGGAGCAGATATTGCCCGAATAAGAACTTTTCGCGTGCGTGATATAATAGCCCTGTGTGAGGGGCTGCTTTAGGCAGCGGTTGTGTTCATGAAATAAGGGCAGAGAGCATGGCGACCTGGTCATATCTCAGAACGGCGGATATGCTTCGGTCAAGGATCTTGATCATGTCAGATATGTTGTTGATAATAATACAGGCGCTACAGAATTCAGCTTTATGGAGGATGAGGACACCAGATTTGTTTTCGACGGCGGCAGGGGTGAATCTGAAATGTATTATGATGTTGTTAAGCAAATAAGTGATACAGTCATTGAGATTACTGATACTGATGTTTTTCAGATGGCGATGAGTATATTAAGACGGACTTTAACACATGATCGAATATATAAAATACGAAAAAACATATGAGGATGAGACATTAAAGGTTTTCAGCGAGTCTTTTGTCAGATATCCGTTGTTTTGGGGAATTTTCGAAGACCGGTTCAAGTCTGAGACTGAATTGCGCAGTTTTCATCAGCGTCTGATGAAGGGGTTATTCAGAGCTACTATCCGTAAGGATGACTGCTATTTAGGTATTGTTGGCGGAACGGTTGCGAGCATCGTGATCATTGAGAAGCCGTCGGACAAACCTATTGGTTTTTGGGATTATGCTGTAAGCGGAATGGCAGGCGTGATCATGAAGATCGGATTATCCGGAACCCTTAAGTTCATGGAACTGTCAGATAAATCGGAAATAGTTGTAAAAAGGATCCCTGAACCGCGGTGGCACCTCTATTTTCTGGCGGTTGATCCTAAATATCAGTCTCAGGGCATCGGAACGGATGCGATACAGAATTTCCTTATTCCTTTGGTAAAATCCAATGGCGGAAATCTGATCACCGTAACAACCAATTCAAGGAAGAACGTGGACTTTTATATTAAAAACGGGTTCTCCCTTATAGAAGAAGAAACGCTTGAATATAGCGCCAAACCATTCGGGAACTGGACATTCAGAATGGATCTGTGAATCAGGATAAACAATTCTGTAGCTGACGGTAAAGTTGTTGAAAGCCGTATCGTTGATACAAACGAATGCGGCAACCACGGCTGTGGCGGCGGAAACTGCCACGGGTAAGTCCGGACACGTCTTCAGGTCGCTGCCTGTTACAGTTCAGTTTAAGACCTGATCAGATCTTCAGCATTATATTATTCGTCTTCAGATTATTGCTGTAGGTCACGCTCTTTGCCATACCCACAAGTATCCTGATGCCGTAGTGTGAGTGTTTCTCTTTTGGATCGAGAAGTTCAAACCACTCGCTCATATTGAAGCGTACGCCGTTGTCACGGAACCTTAGAATGAGTTCTCCTTTTGCCACGGTAACGTGGATCTCTGCGCTCTGCCAGGGCTTCCTGCGCCCGTATGACGCGAAATTCGTGCCAAGCTCCTCAACGAAAAGAGCAACGATGAATGAGTCCCTTTTGCTTACTCCGTGAGCCCTGCAGAAAGCACCGGCTGATTCCGATGCCCAGATTGCATCGGAGGTGCTTTGCATCTGAAGGACAAGGTGATCACCTTGATCTTTGCCGAAACCGTCTTCAAGGCACATCATGTCTTTTAATCCTGAAGGGAACCTGTGCGCATGTACAATAACGATGATAACGATTGTCAGGGACAGGAGTGCTTCGCTTACGGGGAAAGCGAGCCATATTCCGGTCACGCCCAGGATGCTTCCCATTATGGTCACGCACAGGACAACATATACAAGTCTCTGGAGCACGGAAAGGATATCCGTGCGCTTAACTTTGCCGAGCGCCTGGAAATAGTTCATGAATATCTCGTTGAAAGCAAGGAACGGGAGCTTGAATGCATAGATCTGAAGACAGAGCACTGCCATTTTTACGGCTTCCTTATCCTGACCCAGATAAAATCCCGCGATCTGCGGCGCAAAGACGAAGCTTAAGACGGCGACCGGCACTACTCCGAGCAGCAGATACTTAAACGACAGCTTAAGAGTCTTATGCATATCCTCTTCGTTTTCCTCTCCGAAAAAGATCCCGCACATGAGGACCACGACATCACCGCAGCACGTTCCAAGGAGCTCCGTAAACTCAGCCGTGCTTCCCTGAACGGAGAAGGCCGACATGGCGAGTTTTCCGCCGACCGTCATTATCGTGTGGTTGATGATCACCGGGCGGATCACGTTGCAGACTCTTTTCGCCGCCTTGGGAAGTCCCATGCGGATAATATCTCCCGTCAGCTTCCAGCGGACATCTTTTATTCTGAATCTCAGATGTGACCCGGCTGTCCTGCAGCCTACTATCAGGATTACGAGAGCCGCATAATAACCGGCTGAGGTTGCAAGACCGATCCCGGTCATCCCGCCGTTCAGGCAGTAGATCGCCAGCAGGTCACCTGCGATGTTTACGGTTGCAGTAACGATGACGCTGACAGTAACGTTCCTGTATTTACCCTCGAGCTGAAGGAACACGGTAAGGATATTGCCCATGACTATCGCAGGGACGCCTGTGAAAAGCCCTGCAAGATAGCTTCCGGATTCATGGAGCAGTTCATCATTGGCACCCATCGCCCTTGCAAGCGGCTGCGCGAAAACGATGCCCGTAACTGCCAGCGCAGCCGACAGCGCAATGCCCAGAAATACGGTAAGCGAGAACAGCTGGTTTGTTTTTCTGGCATCACCTTTGCCGACATAATGTGCCGACAGGGTCAGTGCGCCTGAAGAAAGTATTGCGCTTATTATCCCGGTTATGGAGTAGAAAGGTTTGACGATCCCGTAGGCAGCCATGCATGCAGGACCCAGGCAGTGACCTGTCAGCATACCGTCCGTTATGCTCGAGATGACTTCTGCAAGATCAGCAATGAGCATTGCGGTCAATGCTGCCCTGAAGATACGGTTGATCATCCGGCCGCTGTTCATACTTTGGATCATATTCCGATTATAACATCTGTGGTGAGATCCTCGTCTAAACAGGTAAACATAAGAACAAAGTCCGGGATTAGTATTGCTTAGTTAACAAAGCGGCTCCCTGGTGTAGTTTAAGCATCAGAAAGTGCGGATAATACTGATTGTTAGTCCCCCTTGCACAGATGATAATGAAGCCATCAAACAAGAACACAAAACCAAAAACACAAAAACAAACAGGAGGACAAAACAATGAAAACTAACAACATGACAGAGATCAAGATTGATCAGCTTGAAAAGGTAACAGGCGGTTTAACCAACGCAGTAGGCCCCATAAATGCAGGAGTTCGTGTTAAGGCAGTAGGACCCGTTGCATATCCTTATAAGGCAATAGGTTCCTGTGACCCGATCGGTTCCTGCGATCCCGCGATCGGAGGAACAGGACCCCTCAAGACAGGTCCTTTGGGTATCACCATTACCTGAGTTAAGTCTCCTAAGACAAGAGCATAGCTTAAAACAGATAACAGCCCGGAAGTTTATCAGCTCCCGGGCTGTTTTTTCAGTTGAACAATGTTACATTTCCGGAATATCATTGAAAGAGGTATGAACCCGAAAAGCCAGTAAAATAAGCATGTTACCAATACGGTGCGCCGAAAAACGAAGGTGGTGCTTTATTTTTGACGAGGAAAATGACACACTAAAAACAGCAAACTGATGCAGGCGGTGTTGTTTATGGATTTCGGCGAAAAGATAAACCGCGCTTGGGGTATCACGGAGGCCTCAAAATGAATATCAACGGCAAGACCATAGCAGCATATATTCTTCTTCTGATCGAAATCGCGGTCTTTTTCATTAGCGGATATGAAGTCGCCGCAAACGACGCAAGACATTATGTAAGATTCCCTCAGATACCTGAAGGGATGCTCCTTACGGTCATCAAAGACACGGACTGTGTTTATGAAAATGACACAGTGCATCTGTCTGAAGGAACAACAGTCATACCTTACAGCATTAGTATGATCCTTATCCATCGTGTTGATAACACAAGCACGTATGGTGTTTATTTCTATTATTCGGAAAACAAAGAGAACTTCGAAAGATTCAAAAGGCTGAACGATCCGGATAAGTCAAGCAGAGCGAAGGAAATGGGAGTAATGTCACTGAAAGCCGGCTTTGACTGCTTTGCCGAACAAAAGCAGCTCGAGCAGACCATTATTGAAGCTGAAAAAGCGACCAAGTTGATGGGACGCAGCGTCTTTTGGAATGACTTCACTCCCGTGATCGCCTTCGGTCTTTGCTTTTCCGCGGCAGGATTCTTCTTTACGCGTCTGTTAGTTAAGAAACAATGGTATGTGCTCTTATACGTTGTTGATATTGTCGCGATGGTATTTATCTATTTCGGTTTCGGTCTGTGTCTGTATCATTGAATACCATCACAGCAACCGGAACACACAAGAGATCATTTTTGGGAGAGAACCCCTGATATAGAAAATGTTCAGTTACAACATTTCTGAACGGAATCCTTCACGCAGACATAGAATAAGTGTTGATGAAGGAATACTCATTCCGCCCTCAATCCATTTGATGAGCATTGAGTTCATGCCTCCAATACTGTAAGAAAGAAGATATGGGAGCTGATCTCCATACTGATCAGCGATATCTGCGGTTCTTACGGATCTGAACACTTCGAATGATCTTTCGTATGACTCTTCAAACAGCTGCGGCAGAAGATTACTTCGTTTCATCAGATTCAGCGTTTGTGCATGCTTTTCCCAGAAATCGAAAAAACACTGTACTACATCCCAGTAATGGTGTATTCCGCTTTCCTTTATTGAAGATAAACATTCCTGATAAAGTGAATCAAACAGATGCTTTAGGATTTCATCTTTATCGCGGAAATGCCTGTAGAAAGTCTTTCTTGATATACGGGCTTCCTGCGTGATCTGTGTTACCGTGATCTCTTTGTAATCATAGATATTCATTACAGTGAGCATAGCCTCGGCTATTTTATTCTTCGATTGTTCGGCAATAATCCCGTTTGTATTGTTCATGAGTAACAGATCTCCTGAATGTGTGACACATTAGCTTTTTTGCTTGCTATCGTTTACAACATAATTCTATAATACTCCCGAAGAGGTTACAAGTGTTACCCCTAAAGGAGACGATTAATGAAAAAGGTTATCTACTGCTTCAGCGGAACGGGAAACAGTCTGCGGGCTGCAAGGATCATAGCTGATGTGTTAAAGGATACCGAGATAGTAAATGTCAGAAAGGATCCTTCGGAATACAGTGCAGAGGATGCGGAAGTCATCGGTTTTGTATGTCCGGTT
>JAEEGL016604625.1_pt1 | contig 18618 bp, 18 predicted proteins | sample 9134231 | NCBI WGS metagenome assembly JAEEGL01 (sample SAMN16246548, study PRJNA631951) | gut metagenome | biome: gut microbiome; feature: rumen; material: fiber-attached | host: Bos | place: Iran: Karaj | collected 2018-10 | reverse complement strand
CGTACTGAAATCCACTGGCTGGAAAAAACGCGATGAGATCGACGCACGCATCGCCGAGGTCCTCGAAGCCGTCGGAATGCAGACCAAGGCCCACAAAATGCCCCACCAGCTCTCCGGCGGCGAGCAGCAGAGAATCGCCATCGCCCGTGCCCTGCTGAACCGCCCGGAGGTCATCCTCGCAGACGAGCCGACAGGCAATCTTGACGGGGACACCGCCGACGGCATCCTGCAGTTGCTCTGCTCGTTGAACGCTTCCGGGACGGCAATAGTGATGGTCACCCACAATCAGGGCATATTCGAAAAATATCCCGGACGCATCTTCACCTGCATCGACGAGCACTGCACTGAGATTTCGGCCGCGATGTACGGAAACATCACGGTATGACGCGCAAAGAACGTTTCAACAGCATTGTGGGCTGGTTTTCCGAAAACCGGCCGGTCGCCGAATCCGAACTGCATTTCGCCGACTCTTTCCAGCTGCTGGTTGCAGTGATCCTGTCCGCCCAGTGCACCGACCGGCGAGTGAATATGGTCACTCCGCCGCTTTTCGAACGCTTCCCCACCCCGGAGGCCCTTGCCGCGGCCACTTTCGACGAGCTTTACCCCTTCGTGAAAAGCATTTCCTATCCGAACGCAAAGACCAGGCATCTGATCGAGATGGCCGGGAAACTGCTCTCCGACTTCGGGGGCGAGGTTCCGTCAGACATAGACGCCCTTATGACGCTCCCGGGAGTAGGGCGCAAGACCGCCAACGTGATAGCGTCCATCGTCTATGACAAGCCGGTCATAGCCGTCGACACTCACGTTTTCAGGGTGGCTCACCGGCTCGGCCTCTCCGACGGCAAGACCCCGCGTGCGGTGGAGCTTGACCTGGAGAGGCATATCCCCGCCGAAAAACGTCCCGTAGCCCACCACTGGCTGATTCTCCACGGCCGCTACACCTGCACCGCACGTGCCCCGAAATGCAGCGAATGCCCCCTCACGCAGTGGTGCAGGGAGTATCCTGTCTTTGGAAATCATTGAACGAACTCCCTGTCTTCAGAGAAAGAGTAGAACGAATTCAGGCCCAGGATAACGTGGTCCAGAAGCGGGATATCCAAAGGCTTCAGGGCATTCTTGACGCGTTTTGTCTCCCTGATGTCGGCTTCGCTGGGTACGGGAGAGCCACCGGGGTGATTATGGACCATAATGACGGCCGCGGCCTGTTTCTCGATGACTTTCCGCATCAGTCCTCTGGTGTCCGTCACCGTCTGAGCCTCACTTCCGCTGGTCAGGCGTTCCATCCCGATGAAACGGGCGGAACGGTTAAGCATTATTATCCATAACTCCTCGTGGTCAAGGCTTTTCATCTGCGGCAGCATCAGCCTTGCGACGGATTCCGGGCTGGTCAGCGGGCGGTCGTCGGCCACCGCCGCCTCCTCGAAGCAGCGGCGCCCCAGTTCCATAGCCGCCATTATGGACATAACCCGGACACTTCCTATCCCTTTTTTTGAAGAGAGTTCGTCCATCGGCATCGAAGACAGCCTTGTCAGCCGCCCGCCTGCCGCCACGAGCAGTTCCTGGGCAAGGTCGACGGCATTTTTCCCTCCCACGCCGCTGCCGATCAGCACGGCAAGCAGTTCCGCATTGCTGAGAGACTTCACTCCTCTGAGGAGCATCTTTTCGCGCGGTCTCTCGTCCGCGCACATTTCCTTCAACTTCATAGAGCTTTTTTTGCGGCAAATATATGGCGGGGAAAGAAAAAACAGCACCCGTTGTTGATAACTTGTGCTGTTTCACTATGCAAATAAATGTTTCAGGGGGTATCCCGGTGGCTTTACACTAGAGTATGAGCGCGATGATCTCCCCCTTGGCGACCGACTCTCCCTGCCTGCCGCAGACCGCAACATAGCGTCCGCCGGCGGCCGGACGGATTTCCTCGAGTCCATACCAGGCCTGGACATAGCCAATGACCTCGGAAGCCTTGACCTCGGTCCCGACCGTCGGAGCGGCCCCTTTGTCGTCCACGTCCAGCTGCCACAGAAGCTGCCCCTTCACCGGAGCCTGAACCGGAATCGCCCCCGGATACTTCTGAAGAAGGGCTTCGATATCGATTTTGGGCATTTCCACTACCGGGCGCTCCACGACTATCGGGGCACCGGCCTTAGCCTTCATCTCCTCCAGTTCGGCATTGAAACGCTCCTTGGCGAGCCCGCTCCTGTAATCACGGTACTGACGCTCGTGCATTGCCAGCTCGAAGAGTTCCTCCTCGTCCTCGCCATAGTCCCATCCTTCCTCGTCCATCATAGCGCGGAATTTCGGAAGTTCGTCGGGATAATTGTCCTGAGGGTTGCAGTCGGTGAACTCCAGGCCCTTTTCCTTTGCGAGTTCGACTATCTCGGGCGCGAGCGGTCCTGGGAGCCGGCCCATATGGCCAAGGATCATCCCCCAGGTATCCTTGTCAATCGTCGTCCAGCGGGGCTTGTCGCTCAGCATATTGAAAAGATTCATCAGGGCTGTGTTCTTGACATACTGGCTGAATGGCGTCACAAGCGGAGGATAACCCAGGCGCGGCCAGACGTATTCGACCTCCCCGAAGAGCTTGACCATCAGGGTGTCCAGCGATATTTCGGGGCGGCCGTGGGCGTGCTGGGCGGCATTGATGGCCCCCTGGAAGCCCTTAAGGTCAGCCATCATTGAACCCATCATCCCTCCGGGAAGGCCGCAGCCGACCAGAAGGGAGGTCATCTTCGAGTTGGAAGGATTGATCCAATAGCCGAGGAAATCGTCGATGAACTTCTGAGTCAGCCTCCTGACCTCCATATAAGCGTCCATATTGAGATCCTTCACTAGGAAACCGTCGGCGCGGAGCATCTCCCTGACGGTGATTACGTCCGGATGGACCTTGCCCCAGGAAAGGGGCTCCACGGCGACGTCCAGGTAGTCTGCACCGGCACGGGCGACCTCCAGCATCGAGGCCGGAGAGAAGCCGGGGCCGCTGTGTCCGTGGTACTGGACAAGGATATGGGGATACTTTTTCTTGATGTCCGAGACCAGCTCGCCGAGAAAACTCGGCCTGCCGATTCCGGCCATATCCTTGAGGCAGATCTCATCCGTGCCGTACTCCACGAGCTTGTCCACGACTCCCATATAGTAGTCAACGGTATGGACAGGAGAATAGGTGATGGACAGGGCGGCCTGCGAGATCATCCCGGCCTTTTTCGCCCCTTCGACGGAGGCTTTCAGGTTGCGGTGGTCGTTAAGGCCGCAGAATGAGCGGGCGATGTCTGTTCCCTGGGCCTTCTTGACTCGGAACATAAGCTCCCTCACATCCAGGGGTACAGGGTTCATCCTCAACGCGTTAAGTCCTCTTTCCAGCATATGTGTCTGAATGCCCGCCTTGCGGAAGGGGGCCGTCCAGGCGCGCACCGCCTTGTTAGGATTTTCGCCGAAAAGCAAATTGACTTGTTCAAAGGCGCCGCCGTTGGTTTCCACACGGTCGAAGCAGCCCATATCTATGATGGCAGGGGCGACTTCGACAAGCTGGTCCACCCTCGGAACATATTTTCCGGAACTCTGCCACATATCCCTGTACACCAGGGAAAACTTGATTTCACGTTTATTCATAGCCTTGCTTAATGCTTCCACAAAATTAGTCTTTTTCCTTCATTTTGCCAAGTCTGCTTGTTTTTCGCGAAAAAAGCTTAACTTTGTGATACAGCAAAAGTGATTCAGGATGAAAGTTATCAATCTTGGCGAAAGCCCTTCAGTACTGAACACCTATCTCGCGGAACTCCGGGACAGGAAAGTTCAAAAAGACAGTATGCGTTTCCGGCGTAACCTGGAAAGGGTCGGAGAGTTTTTCGGCATAGAAATATCCCGGACCCTGGACTATTCCGAGAAAGAAGTGACCACACCGCTGGGGATAGCGAAGGTGTCCACCTTCGACACTCCCCTTGTGCTCGCGACCATACTTCGCGCCGGGCTTCCTCTCCAGCAAGGCCTTCTGAACGTATTCGACAAGGCGGAGACCGCCTTCCTTGCCACCTATCGGAAATACGGTAAGGGCGACTGGCACGAACTGCGCGTGGAATACTGCACCGCGCCGTCCCTTGAGGGGAAGACCCTCATCCTCTCGGACTCGATGCTCGCGACCGGCGCCTCAATGGAAATAACCCTTCAGAAACTGACCGAGGACTGCGGCACTCCTGCGCACACTCATCTCGTATGTCCTGTCGCCAGCCGCTATGCCGTGGACTATCTGGCAAGCCGCTATGCGGAGGAACTCACACTTTGGGTCGCGGCGATAGACGAGGAACTGACTTCCCGCAGTTATATCATTCCCGGCCTCGGGGACGCCGGAGACCTGGCTTTTGGCGGGAAGATGTAATTTTGCTATCTTTGTGGGAATGAGTATGAAAAGAATTGTCAAAGCCCTTGTCCTTGCCGCCCTGGCGCTGAGCCTGAGCGCCTGTGGCATTTCAAAGTTAAAGGACCTCAGCGTTTCCTCGCTCGGAGTGAAATACATCACCCCGACCTCGAACCGTTCCCTGAAGGGGGTGCTGCTGCTCGGCCTTGACAATCCTTCCATAGACTTTACCGTGAAGGACGTCGAAGGAGTGATTAAATACTACGACAGGGAAATAGTGAATTTCACCGCCGGGGAATTGCCGGTCCAGGGGAGAAGCGAGCAGGTCTATGAACTCCCCTGCACCGCCACCCTCTGCGACAAGGTGTCGTTTCTCGACCTGCTCGTGATCGCATCCAAGAAATCCCTCGAGGGGATGAGCGCGGACGTAAAGCTGAACGCTTCGCTGAAAAACGGGATGCACCTGCCCCTGTCGTTCAAAGAAATAGATCTGGAACAGTTTACACAATAGAGATATGAAGCGTTTTCTCACAGCGATTTTGCTTTCCCTTGCGTTTTCGGCCGCAGCCGCCGCCCAGGAAGCGGACAGCCTTAAACTGTCCGCGGTGGACTCCCTGCTGGTCGGGAAAGACATACTCAACATCATCGGCCCGGGAATCAGCATAAGCCAGAGCCCCTCCGTCCGCACAGCCCTGAAATCCTATGTTTCCGGCAACGCACTGAGATCGATCAGCGGCTACCGCATCAGGGTATTCTTCGACAACTCGCAGAATGCCAGGACTAAATCAGAAAGCATAGAGCGCTATATTTCAAACACTTACGGAGGAATCCGAGTCTACAGGACCTACGATTCCCCGAACTACAAGGTGTGCGTCGGAGATTTCAGGACCAAGGACGAAGCCCTCGGACTGTACAACTCCTTGAAAGCGACCTACCCTGCAGCCCTTATCATTAAGGAAAGCATCAACTATCCGAGATAGAAATGGCGAACATCAGACAAGGACTGGAACAGAAGATGCAGCAGAAGCTTTCCCCGCTGCAGATTCAGACCATAAAGCTCATAGAAATGCCAGTACAGGCCCTTGAGCAGCACGTGCGTGAGGTCCTTAACGACAATCCGGTACTTGACGACTCCACCGGCGGAGGGAGCGAGGAGCAGAGGGACGTATCCATCTCCGAAGTCGAAGAAAGGGAACAGAGCGGAGGTTCTCTCGAGGAGAACTATGGCCCTCAGGACGACGACATCCCTTCCTATAATTTATATGTGAACAACTGGGGCAAAGACGAACGCCCCGAATACAACACCTTCTCCGTCAAGCAGAGTTTCACCCAGAGCCTCATCGAACAGCTCGGCTACCGCAACCTTACCGAGAAGGAAAGGACCATAGGGACTTTCATCATAGGCTCCCTGGACGACGATGGCTATCTCCGCAGGGATGTCGAGTCGCTTGTGGACGACATCGCTTTCCGCGCCGGGCTGGAGACCTCTGCCGAGGAGGTGGAAAAGATGCTCCGTATAATTCAGGAATTCGAGCCCTCCGGAGTAGGCGCGCGAGACCTCAGGGAATGCCTCCTGATCCAGCTGGAAGACAAGAAACAGACTCCATCGGTCCAGAATGCCATCCGGGTGCTGAAGAATCAGTTCGACGCCTTCAAGAACCGGCATTTCCAGAAGATAATGGCACGGGAACATCTCAGCGAAGACGAGATGAAAAGTGTAATGGAGGAAATCAAGAAACTGAATCCCTCTCCTGGCGGACAGATTGACGACAGCTATGTGGAAATCACCCAGCAGGTCGTCCCGGACTTCCGGCTGGACTACGAGAACGGAGAGCTGATCCTCTCAATGCCCCGTTTCAGCATTCCGGAACTGAGAGTAAACCGGAAGTATGCAGAAATACTGGAGACCGGGAAATACACCCAGGACCGCAGCCAGAAAGAAGCCGCCGTCTTCGTCAAGCAGAAACTGGACTCAGCCAAATGGTTCGTAGAGGCCCTTCGCCAGAGGCAGAATACGCTGGAAAGCACGATGAAGGCAATTCTGGAATACCAGAGAGAATACTTCATAGACGGCGACGAGACCTCGCTCAAGCCTATGGTACTGAAGGACATAGCGGAGCGTACCGGCTTTGACATCTCTACCATTTCGCGCGTGGTCAACAGCAAATGGATAGAGACCCATTTCGGGATTTTCCCCTTGAAATATTTCTTCTCCGAAGGCCTTGAAAACAACGAGGGCGAGGAGGTATCGACACGCGAAATCAAGAAGGCCCTCTGCGACGCGGTCGAAGCCGAGGACAAGCACAATCCTCTGACTGACGACGAACTCGTGGATGTGCTTTCAGCAAAGGGTTACAAGGTTGCAAGGCGCACCATAGCCAAGTACCGTACCTTGATGGACATCCCGAAGGCCCGCCTGCGCAGAGAATTATGAAAAAAGCCTATATCGAGACATATGGCTGTCAGATGAACGTCAATGACAGCGAAGTTATTTTTTCCATACTGAAAGAAGCCGGCTATTCAAGGACCGAGGAGATTTCCGAGGCCGATCTTATAATGGCCAACACCTGCTCCGTCAGGGACAATGCCGAGCAGCGCATCTGGGGCCGTATCGAGGCTTTCAACCAGGCCAGAAAAGGGCGTAGAGGAGTTCTGGTCGGTATCGCCGGCTGTATGGCCGAGAGGCTGAAAGACAAGCTTCTGGAGACGGGGAAGGTGGATCTGGTAGTCGGTCCCGACGCCTACAGGAGCCTTCCGCGCCTGCTGGAAGCAGTCAGTCCGGACTCCCCCCAGATAGACGTCCTCCTCTCACGTGATGAGACTTACTCGGATATAAAGCCGCTCCGGACGGACCGCAACGGGGTTTCGGCCTTCATCTCAATTATGAGAGGCTGCAACAATGTCTGCTCCTACTGTGTGGTTCCATATACCCGCGGAGCTGAACGCTCCCGCGAGCCGGGGAGCATAGTCCGCGAGGCCTGCGACGTGTTCTCCAGAGGCTACCGCGAAGTCACTCTTCTTGGCCAGAACGTGGACTCATACCTCTGGAAGGACGAGAAGGAGACTGTAAATTTCGCAGAACTCCTTCGCCGGGTAGCCTCTGTCAGCCCCCTTCTGAGAGTGCGTTTCGCCACTTCCCATCCCAAGGACATTTCCGACGAGGTCATCGAAACTATGGCCGCGCACGAGAATATCTGCAAGCACATCCATCTTCCGGTCCAGTCCGGAAGCACGCGTATGCTGGAAAAGATGCGGCGGCGCTACAGCCGGGAATGGTATCTGGAGAGGATTTCCAAGATCCGCAGCCTGATTCCCGACTGCGGCATCACCACTGACGTGATTGCCGGTTTCTGCTCTGAAACGGAGCAGGATCATCTTGACACTCTGTCGCTTATGGAGGAAGTCGGCTTCGACTGGGCCTTTATGTTCGCCTACTCCGAGCGGCCCGGGACACTTGCCGCGAAGCAGTATCCCGACGACGTCCCTCCCGAAGTCAAGAACCGGCGGCTCAACGAAATCATCGCCCTGCAGGGACGCAAATCCCTCGAGCGCTACCGCTCCTGGGTCGGGAAGCGCGTGAGAGTCCTTGTCGAAGGACCGTCCAAGAGGAACCCCGACGAACTCTGCGGACGCGCCTCAAACAATATGATGTGCGTCTTCCCCTCCGCCGGCCAGAAGCCCGGGGACTATGTCGAGCTCATCGTAAACGACTGCACCTCAGCGACTTTGATATGTTCGGCCATATGATTAACATACATTTTTTCAATAGGATAAACTAATAACTATCAACCACATAACAAAATGAGCAAATACATTCTAGCACTGGATCAGGGGACGAGTTCTTCAAGGGCCATCGTCTTCGACCACGACGGAGCAATCTGCTCCACCGCCCAGATGGAATTCACCCAGTACTTTCCGAAACCTGGCTGGGTGGAGCACAACCCGAAGGAAATATGGTCCTCCGAAGCGGCGGTGATAGCAGAAGCCATCACCCGCCTCGGCATCAACGGACTGGACATCGCCGGAATCGGCATCACCAACCAGAGAGAGACCACCATAGTCTGGGACGCGGAGACCGGAGAACCCGTCTATAACGCAATCGTCTGGCAGGACAGACGCACCTCGGAGTACTGCGACAGCCTCAAGGCTCGCGGGCTGGTGGAGCGTATCCGTGAAAAGACCGGCCTTATCATTGACGCATATTTCTCCGGCACCAAGATCCGCTGGATACTTGAAAATGTGCCCGGAGCGAGGGAAAAAGCCGAGCAGGGCAAGCTCCGTTTCGGGACGGTCGACAGCTGGCTCGTATGGCAGCTGACTCGCGGCGAAGTACACGTGACGGACGTCACAAACGCCTCACGTACAATGCTTTTCAACATCAATACCCTGGAATGGGACAAAGAGATGCTCCAACTTCTGGACATTCCCGAATCGATGCTCCCGAAGGTCTGCTCTTCCTCCGAGATCTATGGTCATACCAAGACCACGATCTTCGCCCACGAAGTGCCCATAGCCGGTATCGCCGGCGACCAGCAGGCCGCCCTCTTCGGCCAGATGTGCACCGAGCCCGGAGCAGTCAAGAACACCTATGGCACCGGCTGCTTCCTCTTGATGAACACCGGCGAAAAACCCATTCTTTCGAAGAACAATCTGCTCACGACGATTGCCTGGAAAATCGGTAATACTGTCAACTACGCCCTTGAGGGCTCGATTTTCGTCGGCGGCAGCGTGGTCCAGTGGCTCCGCGACGGACTCGGAATCATCCACTCGTCCTCCGAGGTCGAGGCCCTTGCCGCGAGTGTTCCGGACAACGGCGGCGTCTATTTCGTCCCTGCCCTCACCGGTATGGGCGCACCCTATTGGGACCAGTATGCCCACGGGACCATCTGCGGACTGACCCGTGGCTCTACGGCCGCCCATATTGCCAGGGCAGCCCTCGAAGGAATCGCCTTCCAGACTATGGACATTGTCGATGCAATGGCCAAGGACGCCGGGATGCGTCTGGCGGAACTCAAGGTCGACGGCGGAGCTTCCCGCAACAATTTGATGATGCAGTTCCAGGCCGACATACTCGGCACTTCGGTCATCCGTCCCCAGGTCACTGAGACAACGGCTATGGGCGCGGCCTATCTCGCCGGCCTCGCGGTCGGCTTCTGGGGATCGCTCGACGAGATCAAGCAGCAGTGGAAAGCCGAAAGGACCTTCACCCCTTCGCTCGGCGACACTTCCGCACTCAAAGCCGGCTGGGCCGACGCCATCAACAGAACTATTAACAAATGATTTGTTGCAGGGTAACAATAAAAATTAATCTATGGTACAGTATCTTTTTGAATTTATCGGCACTCTGGTGCTGGTGCTGCTGGGAGACGGAGTCTGCGCCGCCTGCAGCCTGAACAAATGCAAATCCAAAGGCGCCGGATGGGTGGTCATCACCCTCGGCTGGGGCTTCGCCGTTATGACCGGCGTACTGATTGCAGGTCCCGTTTCCGGAGCCCATCTCAATCCCGCAGTCACCCTCGGACTCGCCATCTTCGGCTCATTCCCCTGGGCGGACGTATTCGGATATATCGTGGCACAGATGCTAGGCGGTTTCATTGGTGCCGTCCTCGTATATGTCTTCTACAAAGACCATTACAAGGCTACCTCCGATGAGCCCGACACTATGCTGGGCACCTTCTGCACCGGCCCTGCCATACGCAGCCCCTGGCGCAATTTCCTTTCCGAAGTGATCGCAACCTGCCTTCTGGTCTTCGTTATCATAGCCCTGGGCACCAAAGGCAACGCCTTCAGCGTGGCCGGTGTCGCAGCCGGAACGGGAGCCCTAGGATCCTTCCCCGTCACCTGCGTGATTATGTCCATAGGTATGTCCCTCGGCGCGACCACAGGTTACGCCCTCAATCCTGCGCGTGACCTGAGCCCGCGCTGCGCCCACGCCATCCTTCCCATAGAAGGAAAACGCGACAGCGACTGGGGCTACAGCTGGGTGCCGGTAGCAGGTCCTATGGTCGGCGCCGCACTTGCCGCCGTCCTCGGACTGCTGGTGTTTTAGGATTATTACAGCAAGCGGCGGAATGCTGCTTCAGATTCCCCTCCGTCAAGTACAAGGCAGGCCTCATCGACTGCCTTGTTATTTTTTGTCACCGACATCATAAGATAGCCCTTGCAGGAATCCCAGTCGGAGGTATTTCCCTTTACATAAGTGAAACTTAGTACGCCGTCGGAGGAAAAAGCGCAGGCGTAACCTTCTTTTTCCGTCCGTTTTCCGTTCAAACTGACATCCCAGTCATAATGGCTGGCATTTTTTGAACTGCCTCGGACCACACTTATCTTATAGCTGGTCGGATATATGACTCCGAGAATCGGATATTCGCCGCTGCGCTCCATATCCCAGCTGTTCTCGCCGGTTCTGGTGATTTTCAATCCATTGAAAACGCTGCCCTCACGGGTCAGAGTCCACACAGCGCCTTCATCAGTCAGCTTTTTCCCGCCCGTATTGAAAGACAGGGCATCGGCGCCGCGCTCGCTTATGAACAGAGCACTCTCCAACTGCTGGAGATTGTCCACCACGACATCGTTGACGATCCCGATCATATACATACGTCCGGTCTCGCTGGTAGAACGTCCGCTGCCGGAGAAAGCGTCATAATTCTTGCTGCAGGAGGCGGCAAGCAGAATTGCCATAAGTATTACAGTCTTTTTCATAGCGCTTAAAATCTAAAGCCACAACCTAGACGAATTCCCATAACTTCACTTCCCAGAGGAATTTCCGAAGTGAAATAAACTTTCTGTCCGCCAAGCTGGATTCCTATCGGTACGATTTCATAGGCGAAAGCGACCGGTGATCCATTGACTTTGGAGAGGGCGAACTTGACTCCGGCGGCAGTTTTTCCGTACAGTTTGACAAACCTGGTGGTCAGGAAGAAAAACTTCGCCTCCGGCAATATGCCGGCAGTCCAAAGATTGTTGATCTCGTCCGGCAGGGAGTGATACATAGAACGACCGTTGATTTGCGGATAATAGCTTTGGAATTCCACCTCACTCAGATCCACCTGCACGCCTACTTTCAGCCATTTGAAAAGAGTGTAGGTATAGTCGACTCCAAAATTGACTCCGCCTCCGACATAGGTCTGGGCTTCATACATTGTGTAGAGTTCTGGCGCGCTGTAGGTGTAATGGCTTTGATTTTCAGCCACTTCAGTCGCCGGTCCGCCGAGGAAGACGCTGAACTCGTGACGCCCCTGCGCCCTGGCGGAAAGCGCTATGAGGGGCAGCAGGACAAGCAACAGTATTCTTTTCATATCCATAAAATAAAAGGCCGTTTAGTGACCCACGGCAAATATAATGTTTTTTTCGATGTCTTCGCCCGTTTCCCTGCCCGTGGACGTGTTTTTTGTGTGCGCGGGCACGTTTCCGAGCGTTTCCCTGCCCTGAACGGTGTTTTGCGGGTGCGCGGGCAGGGTTTTGACCGTTTTCCTGCCCGTAGACGTGTTTTTCGCCGGCGCGGGCAGGTTTTCGCCGCCATTCCTGCCCGTAACCGTATTTTTCGTCGGCGCGGGCAGGAATACGCACCGTCGGCGGCCGGCTGTCATGGCCGCCGCCTGAGGGGCCTACCGCGAGCTCGCCGAAAGGGCTCGCGTCCGGCCCCTCTGCTTGCCGACGGAACCATCTTTCCCCACCACCAAACACACTTCTTTGCCGCGTATTGACAATTGGAACGCACCCAGCAAGCGATTTGAAGTCAATACGGACGGAGCGTACGTATCATTCGGGCCGGAATACCCGTGCCCGGACTCTGAACATCGCGAGGCAACGGCCGCCGCGAGGAGGGCCATTGCACAGAGCCCACCGTAGCGGCGCGCCGTAGCCGCCGACCATGACAGCCGGTCGGCGGCGGTGCCGGAAAAACAGCATTTGGCGGCACGGAGAGCACCAAAACGGTGGTCGGTGCCGGAAAAACAGCATTTGGCGGCACGGAGAGCGCCCAAACGGCAGTCCGTGCCGGGAAGGAGAGACAGTGAATTAGCGTGAAATATAAAGTACTGTGATTCAGTAACTTGCACGAAATCGTGTATGTAAGTTTACATATACGATTTTACATAAAGCACTGTTGCACAACTACTTACATTTCACGGCGTCAAACGGGTGTAGGGATGGTGGAGCCGAGGGCTCCTGGGCGAAGCCGACCATTTTCCGGTCGGCGAGACCAGCGGCCCGAAGGCGCGAGGGCAAATACTACGACGGCAAGCAGGTGCGCGGCAGGATGGTGGAGCCGAGGGCTCCTGGGCGAAGCCGACCATTTTCCGGTCGGCGAGGCCAGCGGCCCGAAGGCGCGACGGCCAGACCGCCGGGAACACCGAAGGTGCGAAGACCGGACAGCGGCCCGAAGGCGCGGGGCCGGACCGCCGGAAAACCCGGCCCCGAAGGCGCCAGAAAGGGGGCAAAAAAAATAATTAGAAAAAAGTGGAAAAATTTGGAAGAAAATGGTTGGAAATGGGAAAAGTTTTCGTACCTTTGCATCCAAGCGTGAAAGTTGAAATTTAAACCGATTAAAACAATGGTCAGATTCTTCGGAAAAGCCACGGGCAAAGTTGATGACAAGGGGCGCATCGTGCTCCCTGCCATCTACCGCGACATAATGGCCCGCGAAGGAGAGTCCGACCTCACACTGGTCATAAAGAAAAGTGTCCAGGGCAACTGCCTGAACCTCTTCACCGTCGAAGAATGGTCGAAGCGGACGGACAAAGTCCTGGAAGGAATCGATCCCGAACTCAACCCCGAACACGCTGAGTTCTGGAGCAAGTTCAATGACGGAGTCTACTACGTCGTCCCCGACGGAAAACTCGCCCGCCTGAACATACCTTCAGAGCTTCTTGAACAGACAGGTATCACCAAGGATGTCGTGTTTGCAGGTGTAGGTTACAAGATCGAAATCTGGGCAAAGGAGGCACGCGAAGCGCTCCTGATGCCGGATGACCGTTTCAAGAGCACCGCAATAAGACTTTCCGAAAAGAAATAGGAGGGTCGGTGCAATGTCTGAATATCACATCCCTGTAATGCTTGACGAGAGCGTTTCGGCTCTCATCACGAATCCGGACGGAACATATGCCGATGCCACTTTCGGAGGCGGTGGACACACCGCTGAAATACTTTCACGCTTACATATTGGCGGGAAACTCATCGCCTTCGATCGTGACGTCGACGCTCTGGGAAACGCCCCTAAGGACCCGCGTTTCACTCTGATCCACAACAACTTCCGCTTCATTGAAAACTACGCCGCCATCTATGCGAAGGACGGCTTCGACGGAATTCTTGCAGACCTCGGAGTCTCCTCCCACCAGTTCGACACGGCCGGGCGCGGCTTCTCCTTCCGCTTCGAAGACTCTCCCCTGGATATGAGGATGAACACTCAGGGCGAAATGACGGCCGCAGACCTTCTCAACGGAAGCGACGAGCAGGCCCTCTGCCGCATCCTGCGACTCTACGGAGAAGTGGACAATGCCCCCAGGGCCGCCCGCCTCATTGTCAAAGCCAGGGAGAAGAAGGCTTTCGAGACCTGCGGGGACCTGGACCGCGCACTGGCTGAAATCCTGCCCCGCGGAGCCGAGCACAAAGTACTCGCAAAGGTCTATCAGGCCCTCCGCATCGAAGTCAACCAGGAGATGCGGGCACTGGAAAAGTTCCTGGACGGAGCGGCACGCTCCCTCAAGGAAGGAGGCAGGCTGGTGATAATAAGCTATCACTCGCTGGAAGACCGTATGGTCAAGAACTTCATCCGCAGCGGCAACGTGGACAGAGTCCAGGAAAAAGATTTCTATGGACAGGTAAAAGCTCCGCTCAAGAGCCTCGGAAGCAAACCAATACTCCCCAGGGAGGAGGAAATAGCAGCAAACACCCGCGCCAGGAGCGCTAAGCTCCGCATCGCCGTAAAAACGAGGAGGGAATCAATATGAATGCAGGAGACATCACCACGGCCATAAAGAATTCCATCAGGGCGATAAGCAAGGGCGAATTCCTGCTGCGTCTGAGGGCGGACAAACTGTATCTGCACATCCTCTATCTCTTCGTACTCGCCTGGCTGAGCATAATGCTGAGCCTGAAGGTGGACAAGAAACTGACGAAAGAAGGAGAGAACAAAGCCACCATAGAAGAGCTGAAAATCCACTATGCTGAGACAGAGGCGGAACTGATAAGGGTCCAGAGCGCGTCTTCGACCCAGACTCGCCTCAGCCAGATGGGCAGCAAACTCTGCCCGCCAAGTAAACCTGCGACAAAAATCGGAAAGAAATGAGCAGCACAGCCAAAAATAACAACAAAAACGGCAGCCGGGACAGGGTCCATATGGTTATGACCTTCCTGTCTATGGCTTTCCTTGTGCTGTCCATAGCCATAATCATCCAGCTGATCCGCATCCAGAGCGGCTTCAGGGTAAAAGAGCAGTATCTCGACCTCTTCACCCCGAGGACATCCCTGCACAAAGAAATCCCGGAGCGCGGCAGGATTCTCGCCACTGACGGCCGTCCCCTGGCCATTTCCGCTCCGCTCTATGACATATTTATGGACTGCACGGTCCGCAAGCAGGAATTCCGCCGCAAAAAGGACGACGAGGCAGAACAGAACTGGCAGAAAAAAGTCGATTCACTCTCCTGGGTGCTTGCGGCACTCTTCCCCGAAAAGAGCGCGAAACAGTATAAAGACGAAATAATCCAGGGACGTTTCCGCAAGAACAAGGACGGCAAGGAAGTCGGCAACGGCCATCTCCTGATCCAGAAGAACGTCAACCTCAACACTCTGCGGAAGCTGCAGAGCGCTCCCCTTTTCAGGGAGGGAAAGTATCGCGGCGGACTCATCTATGAAGACCACGACGAGCGCATCTATCCCTATGATACCCTCGCCAGACGCGTCATAGGATATATAAAGGACGACTACCGTATCGGCCTGGAAGCCAGTTTCGACTATGAACTTCACGGCACTCCGGGAATGGAATGGAGGAGGATTACCGATGACAGCCAGTACATCCGCGAGTTGGATTCGACCGTTGTCAAGGTCAAGGACGGGAACGACATCCGAACCACCCTCAACATTGATTTCCAGGACATTGCGGACAAGGCCCTGCGCCGTCAGATTGCCGACGACCCTCAGATATGGGCGGGAATAGCCATCATAATGGAGGCAGAAACCGGGGCCATCCGCGCGATGGTCAACCTCTCCCGGGGCAAGACTCCCCAGACCAAGCTTTGGGAAAGGGAGAATCTGGTCCTTCACCAGGTCGGAGAGCAGGGTTCGGTGATGAAGACCGTGACCCTCCTCTCGCTCGTGGAGGACGGCTATGTCAGCTCTCTCGAGCAGACAATCCCGACCAACAATGGCGTGGTGAAAGACTATAGGCAGGATGTCCATATACTTGATTACCAGAGGGAAACCGGCCGTCGCGACATCAGCGTCAAGCACGGATTCGAGATTTCCTCCAACTATGTCTTCACCTACCTCGCGGAGCATTACTACGGAGCTAACCCCCAGGCTATGTTCGACCATATCTACGCCTACCGTCTCGGGGAAGCCTTCGACTTCGATATCGAAGGGCTGGGCACACCGGTGGTGAACCGTCCCGGGACTAAGGGATGGAGCAAGACCACCCTCGGGACCACGGCCTACGGCTACGGAATGTCGGTCAGCCCGCTGCACGTGGTCACCTTCTACAACGGCATAGCCAACAAGGGCAAGATGATGAAACCTTACCTCGTGGAAAGCGTGGAGAAGGACGGGAACGTACTGAAACGCTACAAGCCGGCCGTACTGAACAATATCTGCTCGCGCGCCTCCGCAGACACAGTCACGAGGGCGCTTGCGGCGGTAGTCAACGACGGTACCGCCACCAGGCTCAAGGGCGCCAAACTATCCGTCGCAGGCAAGACCGGCACCGCACAGGTAGTGCTTACACCCGAGGAAAGAGGCGGAAGCCGCGATCCTTATCACGACCTTTCGGGCCGCAAGAAGAACCAGGGAACCTTCGTCGGCTTCTTCCCCGTGGAGAATCCGAAGTATACCATAATGGTTACAGTCTATTCCTATCTCTCCAGCCAGAGCTTCTACGGCGGCACCAGGCCCGCAATGGCCGTCAGGGAGATCGTGGACAAGATCTACGCCATCGACGGAAGCTGGGATGAGAGCTATTCCACTGCAGGAAGCATCCCTTCGATGAACAGGGCCGATTCGCTCGTCCTGAAAAAGGGTGTGGTCCCGGACCTTCGCGGACTTGGGCTCAAGGACGCGATGTATATTATTGAATCCAACGGTATGCAATGCCTTTATTCCGGCTCCGGCCACGTCGTGAGCCAGGCGCCCGAGGCGGGAAGCGTACTCAAGGATGGAGCGACACTGACACTTTTGCTTAAATGAAACTGAGAGAAATCATAGAGGGACTTGAGGTCTGCGGAAGCCGGGGAGATATCAATGTCGATATCACCGACATCTGCTGCGATTCCAGGAAAGTGACTCCCGGAGCACTTTTCATCGCTGTCCGGGGATTCGAAAGCGACGGACACGACTATATAGGGGCGGCGATTGAAAAAGGAGCCGCCGCAATCATCTGCGAAAGCCCGTCCGAGAGGCCTGGGATTACGGAAATCAGGGTGAAAAACAGCCGCCTTGCCGCCGCACTGGCCGCGGATGCTTTCTTCGGCCATCCTTCGCGCGAACTCTGCCTCGTGGGCATAACCGGGACCAACGGCAAGACCACCACAGTGACGCTCCTGTACAATATGTTCACTGCCCTGGGCTATCACTGCGGCCTGCTTTCTACCATAGCGAACTATGTCGGCAGAGAGCGGCTGGAGACCAGCAACACCACCGCCGATCCCATAACGATCAACCGCCTCCTTGCCAGGATGGTCTCCGAAGGCTGCACATACTGCTTTATGGAGGTATCCTCGATCGGCGTCGAGCAGGACCGCGTGAGCGGACTTCATTTCGCGGCCGGAATATTCTCCAACCTCACCCACGACCATCTGGACTATCACAAGACCTTCGCGGAATACCTCCGCTGCAAGAAACTCTTCTTCGACAATCTGCCCAAGGAAGCCTTTGCAATCATCAACACGGATGACAAAAACGGGCCGGTAATGGTCCAGAACAGCAAGGCAAAGCTTGTCACCTACGCACTCAAGACAATGGCCGACCATCGTGCACGCATCCTCGAACAGAGTTTCGAAGGGATGCTGCTCAATATCGATGGCCACGAGACCTGGATCCGCCTGAGCGGGGTCCATAACGCCTACAATGCCCTAGCAATCTATACAACGGCCGTCTGCCTGGGAGTTGAGAGCACGGAAGCCCTTGTTGCCCTGTCAAAACTCCAGGCCGCCCCGGGCCGCCTCGAAACCATTTCCGCACCCCGCGGAATCAATGTCGTAATCGACTATGCCCATACCCCGGACGCCCTGGAGAATGTGCTGAAAACCCTGCGCGAGGTCGCGCCGGAGGCCCAGCTGATCTGCCTCTTCGGCTGCGGCGGCGACCGTGACAAGACCAAAAGGCCGGAAATGGCGCAGGTCGCGGAAAAGCTCGCGGACAGACTGGTGATAACCTCTGACAACCCTCGCACGGAAAAGCCTGAGGACATCATCGCGGACATCCGCTCCGGACTCAGCCTGAACGGTCTCGCAAAGAGCATTTTCATCACTGACCGCCGTGAAGCCATCCGGACGGCCATACTCACCGCCCCGGACAGGGCGACCATCCTGCTGGCCGGAAAAGGACACGAGACCTACCAGATAATCGGAAAGGAAAAACACCACTTCGACGAAAAAGAAATAGTATTTGAAAGCTGCAAACTGATGACACTATGATTTACCATCTCTTCCAATATCTCGAAAAATCCGGAGTAGACTTCCCCGGAATAGGACTAATGCACTACCTGTCGGTGAGAGCGATGCTTGCCAGCATCGTTGCGGTAGTCTTTGCCCTCATCTTCGGAAAATGGTTCATTAACAAGCTCAGCGGCAAGAAATACATTCAGGAAGGGGAACGGATCTACGACACCCAGACTGCCGGCCAGGAAAAGAAGAACAAGACTCCAGGCTTCGGCGGAGTAATATTCATTCTTGGCATCCTCTGCGGAACCCTGCTTTTCGCAGACTTGACCAACATCTATATCATACTCCTGGTTTTCAGTATGTTATGGTGCGGAGCCCTGGGCTTTGCAGACGACTACATCAAATCCGTCAAGAAGAACAAGGACGGTCTTCCGGGGAAAGCCAAACTCCTTGGACAGG
>JAEEGL017228447.1_pt1 | contig 18619 bp, 10 predicted proteins | sample 9134231 | NCBI WGS metagenome assembly JAEEGL01 (sample SAMN16246548, study PRJNA631951) | gut metagenome | biome: gut microbiome; feature: rumen; material: fiber-attached | host: Bos | place: Iran: Karaj | collected 2018-10 | reverse complement strand
ATCTTGTGGCCGGTGTAGATGGCCATGTTGACCGCGAGGATGCCGGGGGCGCTCTGTGCCAGCACGATGATGTCCTGGATGTCCGCTTCGGAGATCCAGCGTCGCTTGAGCATTTCCTGCTCAATCAAAGGCAGCATTGCGTATCCGCCGCCGATGGTGAATGCCCCCATCTTGGCGAATACGCAAAACAATTGCCAGAGAGTCGCTTGGGCGGCCACTAGATCTCGCCCGCCTCCTTCATCGCGTCGTACTTGTCGGCGAAGTGCCGGTACATCAGGGCCTCGACGGCCACGGCGAAGGCGCAGCCCACGATGACGACCAGGATCGTAAAGACGAAGCCGACTTTCGGGATGAGCGTGAACAGGCCGGAAACGAGACCGATGATCAGGCCGCAGAGCAGGTTGATGCCGAAGATGCGCCACTTCTCACCGAGGGTAATGTCGTAGCTCGCAGTGAGGGCCTTGAGCGGCGAGACGCCCTTGTCGATCAGCAGGTACATCGCAAAGCCCCAGGCGATGGACAGGATGATGCCCGGCACGAACATGAAGGCCGTCGCAGCCGTGATGCCCACGGTCTGGAAACCGAGCAGCAGGAACATGTTGCCGAAGAACTTGAAATTCTCCTTGTCGAAGATGGACACGGGATCCACCACTTCGCCGCGGCTCATCGCGATCACCGCCTTGTACAGGCCGACCGTCGTGCCGACGTTCAGGTACGGGATCCACACGGTCAGCACGTACAGGATGACGAGAAGGATCAGGGAAAGGACGTTCTTGAGTGCGAGCTGGAGACCATCCTTGATGGTGTCCATGACGTTGATTTTCGGATAATCCATGATAGATTGAGGTTTAGCGTACTTCAAAGATCGAAAAAATATTCCGAAAAGTCAATGCTCGTCCCGATTAATAGATGCTCTTCATCTGCCAGGACTGAAGGCTGACCAGTTCGGCATCCTTGCCCGTGGCCTTCAGCGAGACGCCGACGCTGTCCTTCCGACCGGGGTAGACGCGGGCCGCCACGCACTGCACGCCGTTGACGAAGACTTCCACGATGCTCTTGTCGATGAAGACGTGGAGCTTGACCGGCTCGTCGCGGCCGACGGTGAAGGCGGCCGTCTCGGGCGGGCGGATGCTGACGCCGGGCAGGGTCGAGGACGCCTCCGTCTCCAGCGAGACCAGGCTCTGCCGGGCGTTGAAATCCCTGACCAGCCGCTCGCCCTTCAGGCCGGCGAGCAGGTCGTCCGGCATATAGGCCGTGTCGTCTCCAGCAACGTAGTTCAGACCGCTTGTAAATCCCTTGTTCTTGTAGATGACGATGCGGGTGTACTCCTCCTTTTTGGGAGAGCGCAGGACGTTCAACTCGACCATCTGGGCTTCCTTCAGGTCGATCGTCGCTTCCATCTCCATCGCGTCACCCTTGACGGACTTCAGGACGACCTCCTTGTTGGCCGGCAGGGTGGTCCGGCCGACGGACTGCGCGTTGTAATGCAGGGAAGAGTAATCGCCGGCCGCTTCCTGGCCGATGACGTCTCCGGGCAGCAGGGTCAGCTTCCGGGGCAGGCTCATGATCTGGTTCCAGCCGGAGGTGTTGTAGCCGGACTGCATGTTGAAGATGATGACGAGGTTGCCCTTCCCGTCCGGGGTCACGGAAGGCGCGTGGACGCCGCCCGGACTGCCGTAGCCGTGGTTGTACCGTCCGGCGGAGGTCACGTGGAATTTATCGTTCACCTTGTCATAATCGCCCAGCAGATACTGACCGCCGCTCATATGGCTGAAGAAGTTCATCATGTACTTGTCCCCGATGGGCCAGAAATACGGGCAGGCGCCGTCGTCGCCGATGAAGGTGAAACGGTCGTCCTCGACGAATTCGTGGACGTATTCCCAGTGCTCCAGGTCGCGGGAGCGGAACAGCGAATTGCCCCGGACGGGCTTCCCGCCGGGCCCGGTGAGCGTCCGGCCGCCGCAGAGGGAGTAGTAGACGCCGTCCTTCTTCCAGATGCACGGATCGAAGACCGAATAGGGCAGGGTGAAGCCGTTGGGATTGACGATCGGGACGACGGCGCCGTCCGAGACCTTGTCCCAGTTGAGGAGCAGCGGGTCACTTGAGGTCGCCACCATGCTTCCGAGCATGGTCCCGTGGTACATCGCGATGACCTTGTCGCCATCGACCAGGGTGCTGCCGGAATAGACTTTCAGTTCCGGGCCCGGATAGATGGCATAGGGCAGGTCGCGCCAGTGGACGAGGTCGGGACTGACCGCGTGGCCCCAGTGCTGGCGCCGGTCCTCTTTCGGATAGGCCTGGTAGAACAGATGCCAGTTCCCGTTCCAGAAGCACAGGCCGTTGGGATCGTTCAGGCTCCCTTCCGGGTTGACGTAGTGGAAAATGGGCCGATACCTGTCGCCGGCCAGCCGCTGCCGCGCCGCCGCGAAATCCAGCATCAGCGGATTGGTTGCCAGCTGCGCTTCCTGTTCGGACAGGGTCGTGCCGAAACGGTAGTACGGGACCGCCGAGCGGTTGTCGCCGGTCTGGGCGGAAACCGGGGCGGCAAAGGCCATGGCAAGCATAAGCGTTGCCATGGCCTTGATAATCAATGAACGTTTCATGGTGTGGTCCGTTATAGGATTCCTTTCATCTTCCAAGCGTTCAACGTCTTGATTTTCGCCGTCTTTCCGAGGGCGCGGAAGGAGACGAGTTCGCTGTCCTGACGGATCGGCCAGGTGCGGACCATCGAGACGGTGAAGTCGTTGGCGAAGACCTCGACGATGCTCTGATCGATGAAGATGTGGAGCTTCACGCTGCCGTCGGCCGGCATCGGGACGTGCTTGATGTCCGGCTCGCGGGCGGTCACGTTCTCGGAGAGGGAGCCGTGGGCGTTGTCCACTTCAATGACGCTGTAGCGGTCCCGGATGGCTTCGGCGCCATCCTTGGTCCGGTCGTTGAATCCCTTGTCGCGGTAGAAGGTGATGGTCGTGTACTCTTCCTTGAGCGGGCTGCGGAGGACGTTGATCTCGAAACTCGGCGTGTTCTCGTCGAATTCGATCTCCATCTCGATGGCCTTGCCGCGGACGGCGTCGAGCACCACTTCCTGGTTGGCAGGCAGGACCACGTTGTTCAGCGTGACCGGGTCGTAACGCAGCGAGGCGTAGTCGCCGGCGGGCGTGAAGCGGATGCGGTCATACTGGTCGATGGTCTGGCGGTAGACCATCGTCATGCAGTCGGTGTCGACCTCCGGAATCGGATTGTAGGCGTGGGTGTTGTAGATGACGTAGACGCCGCCTTCGCCGTCCGGGAAGGCGCTCGGGGCGTGGACGCCGCCGTTGTTAATGGCACCGCTGTTGACCGTGCCGCCGCTGGTGACGACGAATTTGTCGCGGGCCTTGTCATACTCGCCGACGATGTACTTGCCGCCGCTCTTGTGCGAGAAGTGGTTCATGATGTACTTCCCGTTGTCGCCGATGGGCCAGAAATATGGGCAGGCCCGGTCGTCGCCGATCAGCGAATACTGGTCCATCTCGACGAAGGGATGCAGGTACTCCCAGTTCTTCAGGTCCTTGCTCTTGAAAAGGTACTCGACCGGACGGCGGCGCTGGCCGGGGCCGGTGAGCTCGGAGTTGCCGGAGATCATGTAATAGTATCCGTCCTTGGTCCAGATGCAGGGATCGAAGGTCGTGTATCCGGCCGCCGCACGGTCGGTCGGCTGGGGAATGACCGGCGCATTGCCGACTTTCTCCCAGTTGAGCAGGAGCGGGTCGGAAGACAGGGCGACCATTTCCCCGATGCCCAGGCCGTAGTAGGCGGCGATGACGCGGCCGTCCTCGACCATCGTGGCGCCGGAGAAGACGGCGCGCTCGGGATCCGGATAGATGGCCAGCGGGAGGTCCTGCCAATGGATCAGGTCCTTGCTGATGGCGTGGCCCCAGTGCTGACGGGTGTCGAGCAGCGGGTAGGCCTGGTAGAACATATGCCAGTAGCCGTTCCAATAGCAGAGACCGTTCGGATCGTTGAGGTGGTTCTCCGGGGCGGTGAAGTGATAAATCGGGCGGTTGTGGTACAGGTCCTTCTCTTCGGCGGTCTTCCTCGATTCCGCGTAATACAGCATCATCGGGTTGGACGCCAACTCCTTGAGCTGAGTCGCCGCATCGTTGGAGAAAGTGTATTTCGCGACCTTGGACGGCTGGGCGGAGGCCGCGCCGACGAGCAGGGTCAGAAACGAGAGGGCAAGAAGTATTCTTTTCATAATGAAACAATTAACTGTGTGGCAGGAAGAAAATGCGGTCTGCCCAAAGTATGGACAGACCGCACGGCAAAATCAATTAGAATGTCCGGTCGTACTCGGGCATCGCTCCGTTGCGGGAGCAGACATAGGCGGAGACCTCGTTGGCGAGACGGTGGCACTCCTCGAGCGGATCTCCGTGCAGGTAGGCACGGATGAAGGCGGCCGTGAAGGAGTCGCCGGCGCCGACGGTGTCGGCGATCTCGACCTTCGGACAGGCCACGGACAGCAGGGTGTCTTCGGTGATGACCTCGCTGCCGTCCCCGCCCTTGGTCAGGATGACCAGCCGGAGGCCGTACGTGCGGAGAATCGCACGGCAGGCCTCCTCCGGCGTCCCTCCCAGGCCGAGCAGGCCGGCGACGGTCACGATCTCCTCGTCATTGATCTTCAGGATGTCGGAGACCTTCAGGGAGTCCTCGATGATCTCCTTGGAGAAGAAGTGCTGACGGAGGTTGATGTCGTAGACCTTCAGGCTGTCTGCGGGCATGTCCGCGATGAAGGAACGGATGGTCGCCCGGGTGACGGGGCTGCGCTGGGCCAGCGTGCCGAAGCAGACGGCCAGCGCGTCCGCGGCCAGGGCCTTCATCTCCGGCGTGTAGGGGACGTTGTCCCAGGCCACGCCTTCGATGATGGTGTAGGTCGGAACGCCCTTGTCGTCCAGGCTGACGTTGACCACCCCCGTGGGGCAGTCCACCTCAGGCAGGATGGCTTCGAGGCCCTTGGACACCAGGATGGCTTTCACGTCTTCGCCGAGCTTGTCTTTCCCGATGGCGCTGACGGCTACGCCGTGTCCGCCGAGCTGGTTGACGTGGTAGGCGAAGTTGGCCGGTGCGCCGCCGAGCTGGGCTCCGGCGGGGAGGAGATCGAACAGGATCTCACCGATTCCGACGATGGGTCTTTCCATATCCTTATGCTTTTTCAGGCTCTTTGAGGAACTTCAGGGCCAGGAAGATCAGGTAGGCGACACCGACGCTGATGACGATGACCGAGCCGATCTGGCTGCCGAGCGCGTCGGAGAGGACGCCCATCAGCAGAGGGAAGATCGTGCCTCCGATCAGACCCATGATCATCAGGCCGGACATCTCGTTCTTGAGCTCCGGACGGAAGAGGAGGGCCTTGGAGAAGATCATCGAGAAGATGTTGGAGTTGCCGTAGCCGACGCAGGCGATGGCGATGTAGATGCCGATCTTGCTCTGGCAGACGAACAGGCCGATCATCGAGATGACCATCAGGCAGACGCTCAGGGCGAAGAACTTGCGGAGGTCCCACTTGGCGAGGATGATCGATCCCGTGAAGCAGCCGATCGTACGGAACAGGAAATAGACGCTGGTCGCGATGGCGGCTTCCGTCAGGGGCATGCCCAGCCGCTCGATCAGGATCTTCGGGGCGGCGGTATTGACGCCCACGTCGATGCCGACGTGGCTGACGATGCCCAGGAAGAACAGCAGGACGGTCGGGATGCCGAGGAGCTTGAGCACCGCCACGAAGCTGGAGGTGCCGGCGGACGGCTCGTCTTCCTCCACCTTCGTCATCCACAGATAGACCGTCGCGATCGCGCCGATGATCAGGAAGATGACATAGAGGAGGCGCCAGTTGCCGAATTTGACGGCGGCCCAGCTGGCGATGATCGGGGCGATGAAGGAAGCGATGGCTTTCACGAACTGCCCGAAGGTCAGCGAGCTGGCCAGCTTGTCACCCTTGACCACGCAGGAAATCAGCGGGTTGAGCGAGACCTGCATCAGGGTGTTTCCGATGCCGAGCAGGCAGAAGGAGATCAGCATGACCGGATAATTGTAGCCGAAGACCGGCAGCAACAGGGCGAGGGCCGTAACGAAGAGGCTGACGATGACGGTCTTGCGTTTGCCGATCTTGTTCATCAGCAGGCTCGTCGGCACGCTGAGGAAGAAGAACCACAGGAAGACCATCGACGGCAGGAAGTTCGCCATCGTGTCGCTGAGATTGAAATCCGCCTTCACGTAGTTGGTCGCCGTGCCGACCATGTCCACGAAGCCCATCGAGAAGAAGGCGAACATGATCGGAATCAGCTTGGAAAGGTTGTTATTCTGTTTCATACACGTGTGGTTTATTTCATTTCATAGCAGACGGCGTCCCGGACGGAAGCGGCCCCGAAGAGTTCCACGGTGTCGTAATAGGCCTCGGGGAATACGCAGTTGGTCACCACGGCGTCGCCGTCGTTGATGAACATCTCGGAGGTCATCCGGTCGATGAACAAGCTGACCTTGTATTCTCCGCGGACAGGCACCTGGGAGACGATCGGGTTGGCGACGTTCCGGGCGAAGGACTGCAGGCCGCTCTCGCTGCGGTCGGTCTCCAGCGTTCCCTTGGCGGGATCGAAGGTGTAGACGACGCGCTCGCCCTTGCCATTGGACAGGATGAAGCCGAACGGCTTCTTGCCGGCGGGGACGAAGGTCAGGTCGATCTCGTAGGCGCCCGTGGAGGCACCCGGGATGGAGACCTTCTCTCCCGCTTTGGCGAGGGACAGGTTGGCAGCGCCCTTGCGGCCGGCGAAGACTTCCGGAGACGGCACGCTGGCCAGGACGGTGTGCTTGCCGTTGTTCTTCAGGAAGAGGTCGTGGGGCAGGGTCATGCCGCCGGTGAAGTTCTTGGTGGCGGGGACTTCGCTTCCGGGGAAGGTGGAGCTGGTCAGCCACGCGATGAAGACCGTCCGGTTGTCCGGCGCTTCGGCGAAGGTGACGCCGGCATACTGGTTGACGCCCTGGTCGACCCACAGCGGGTAAGGCAGGGGATCGGCCGTGAATTTCGTGCCGTCGAAATCGCCGATGAAGTACTGGGTGTTGTTGGCGCCGTTCGGATCGCGGCCGATGGTGACGAACAGGACCCATTTCTCTTGGCCTTCATAGGTGAACTTCCGCAGGTCGGGGCACTCCCAGACGCTGAGGTGGGAGCCAATGCCTTCGCCGAAGCTGCTCAGCAGGGTCCAGTGCTTCAGGTCCGGAGAACCGTAAAACTCGACGACCTGGTTGACGGAGAGGGCCATCACCCACTGCCCGCCGATCCAATAGACCTTCGGGTCGCGGAAATTGCGGGAATTCGGGTTGTCCGGGATCACCGGGTTCCCCTCGTACTTGGTGTAGGTGTAGCCGCCGTCCGTGGAGTAGGCGATGCTCTGGCGCTCACCCTGGCGGTCGGAAGTGTAGATGGCGACGACGGCGTCTTTGCCGAAGCCGGCGGTGTTGTCGTGGTCGATGACGGCGCTTCCGCTGAAGATGGCGCCGATCTCGTCAGGACGGAGGATGTCCCCGTGGTGATCCCAGTGGAGGAGATCCTTGGACGTGGAATGGCCCCAGCTCATGTTGCCCCAGGCAATGGAGTAGGGGTTGTGCTGGTAGGACATATGCCACAGTCCGTCCTTGTAGAAGAGGCCGTTGGGGTCGTTGTTCCAGCCGAAAGCCGGCGTGAAATGGTAGACCATGCGGAAGTGCTCGTCGTATTCGAAGCCCATGTCGTCGGAGAACTGGATGTTGCCGATGATGGGGCTGTCCTGGGCGATGCCCGTCAGCTTGAGCGTGAAAGGCTTGCCCTTGTAGTCGCCCAGATCCACGGGGACGCAGTAATCAACCTGCGTCTTGGCGGGAGACAGGGTCTGCGGATACTCGAAGAGCGGCTCGCCTGCGATTTCGATCTCCATCTGGGACATGCCGTCCCTGCCGGCGCTGTAGGTCGCAGGGATGAGCAGGTAGCGTTTGGTGACCTTGTCGGTCAGGGTGTAGTTGCCTTCGGCATCCACGGCCTCCTGCCGCTGCGGGCCGCAGGCGGCCAGCAGCAACAGGGGCAGCACTAAAAACGAATGGAGTTTCATGAGTAATTATTTCAGCTCGTAGACCGCGACGTCCTTGACCGCGACCTTGATACCGTCGGCGAGCACGCTGAAGGAGTTGTAGACCTCGTTCGGGAACACGCAGTTGGTGAAGACCATGTCGCCGTCGTTGATGAAGAGCTCGGTGGAGAGCTTGTCGACGAAGAGCTGGCACTTGTACTCGCTGCGCGGGTTCAGGTTCACGACGACCGGCTTCTGGGCGAAGGACGGGTTGAAGTCGATGATGCCGCTCTTGCTGCGGTCGAGCTCGAGCTTGTTCTGCTTGGTGTCGAACTTCCAGACGGTGACCTCACCCTTGCTGTTGGACAGCGTGAAGCAGAAGACGCCCTTGGCGTCCGGAACGACGGTGAAGTCGATCTCGTAGGCACCCTTGTTGCCGGCGAGGATCTCCGGAACCTTGAACTCGGAGGCACCCTTGACGCCCTCGACCGTCTTCTTGGCGCCGCGGGCGGCGTAGACTTCCGGAGACGGGACGCTGGCGAGGATGGTGTGCTTGCCGTTGCTCTTGAGGCTCAGGTCACGCGGCAGGGTCATGCCGTTGCGGAAAGCGTGGGTCGGGGTCGCACCCGTGTACACCCAGTTGCTCATCCAGCCCATGAAGACCGTACGGTTGTCAGGCGCGTTGGCGAAGGTCACGCCGGCATAGTTGTCGACACCTTCGTCCACCCACAGCGGGTAGGGCAGCGGATCGGCCTTGAAATTCTTGCCGTCGAACTTGCCCACGAAGTACTGGGTGATGCTGCCGCCGTTCGGGCCGCCGGGGTTGATGCTCACGAAGAGCACCCATTTCTCCTGACCGCCGTAATTGAACTTCAGCAGGTCGGGGCACTCCCAGACGCCGTCGTGGGAGCCGTAGCCGGTGCCGAAGTCGCTCAGGAAGTACCACTCCTTGAGGTCCTTGGAACCGTAGAAGCGGATGACCTGACCGCAAGCGAGGGCCATGACCCACTGATCCTTGACCCAGTTGACCTTCGGGTCGCGGAAGTTGCGCTCTTCGGGATCGGCGAGGACCGGGTTGCCCGGGAATTTCTCGAAGTTGTAGCCGCCGTCGGTGGACCAGGCGATGCTCTGGCGCTGGCCCTGGCCCGCGGAAGTGTAGATGGCCACCACGGCGTCCTTGCCGAAGCCGGCGGTGTTGTCGTGGTCGACCACCGCGCTGCCGGAGAAGATGGAGCCCAGCTCGTCCGGTGCGATGATGGCGGGAGCGTCCTTCCAGTGGATCAGGTCCTTGGACACGCTCAGGCCCCAGTGCATGTTGCCGTGGGAGGTGCCGTAGGGGTTGTACTGGAGGGAGAGGTGCCACTCACCGTTGACATAGACCATGCCGTTGGGGTCGTTGGTCCAGCCGAATTCCGGGGTGAAGTGTACCAGCGGACGGTAGGTCTCGTTGAAGTCGTTGCCGGGTTCGTCGCTCGTCTTGATGGCACCGTAGACCGTGTCGGTCGTCTTGATGCCGGTCAGCTTGACCGTGACTTCCTTGCCCTGGTATTTCTCGACGTTGACTGGGATGAAGTACTCGATGTCCGTGGCGGCCGGGCGGGCGCTCTGGGCGTTGCCGAGGACGTTGACGCCGTCCACCTCGACGGATAGCCGGGAGTTCACGCCGGTGTTGGATGCCGGGATGAGGATGTATTTCTTGTCAGCCTTGAGTTTGACGACGTATTCGTCCATGAAGTTGCTGAGTTTCTTGGAGCCCTGCTGGATCTGGTCGACCGCGATGTAGCCGCGGGGCATACGGCGGTTGCCATAGTTGCGGGCGGGAGCGACGGCGATCTTGATGCAGGCTTCCTGGCCGACCAGGTCCTTGACGTCCCAGGAGACCCATTCAAGGTTCTTGGGATCATTGCTGATCGAAGCGCCGGTGCGCACGGGCTCGCCGCCGACCAGCAGCTGGACGGACGTGGCGGCGCCGCCGAAACCGGAGGCTTTCGTGCCGCCGACGAGCATGTTGATGAACGGCTTGGCGATGGTGAACGGAGCGGATGTCAGGGATCCGGACAGTTCATCGTTGTCAGCGCTCTTCAGGTAGGATTTGCCGAGGAAACCGGTCGCATCCCCACCCTGTGCCAGACTGAAGACCTCTCCTTCGGCCGTCCATTTGTCCAGCCCGTTCTCGAAATCTTCTATCACGGAGTTGCCTCCGCAGGAGACGAACAGCGCAGACGCGCAGATCAGTCCTGTAAGCAGACGGGATACTTTCATTTTTTAAAGTGGTAAGTTTAAAGTAAAAAATCAATTTACGGTTTTTTTTGAAAAGGAGGGAGCCTTGGCCCCCCCCTCTTCTCCTTAACCTAACCAAATTATTATAATTACTATTTGTACTGGCCGTGCTGTTTGTAAGCACCCTTGGACAAAGTAATCTGAGTCAGAGGCACCGGGCCGAACGTGTCTTCCGCAGTGTCGAACTTGGCGTTCTTCAGGTACGGAGCATACTGCTTCTCTTCAGCATAGTATTTGTTCATCACGCTCTCGACCTCACCCCAGCGGACCAGATCCCAGAAGCGGCAGCCTTCGGTGGCGAGCTCCAGACGGCGCTCGAAGTGGAGGGCCTTGCGGGCGAATTCCTGGGAAGACCACTCGGCATCCGTGTAAGGACGGCACTCGAGGTTCTCCAGGGGAACGCCGAAGCGGGGATCCTGGAAGTAGGTGGTGGACTGGGCGGCGCGGGAACGGATCTGGTTGACCAGTTCCTTCGCATCCTGCCACTTGCCGGTCTCGATGAGGGCCTCGGCACGCATCAGGAGGATGTCGTCGTAGCGGTACTCGGCCTGGTTGAGGGTGCAGCCCAGGTACGGGACGATCCAGTTGATGGTCTCGCTGGTGGTCGGCATCATCTGGCGCAGGGAGCTGAAGATGAAGTAGTCGGCCGGGTCGCGCATCCAGTCATAGTTGTAGACGTTGTTGTTGTCGACGCTGGTGTCGTAGACCATCTTGAAGGCGACGGTCGGCATGGCGACGGTGTGGAAGACGCGCGGGTCCACCTTGCCCAGGTCGGTCGGCACGAAGCTGTTCTTGTCGTACTTCACGTGCTCGTTGAAGGTGTCGAACATCGGAAGACCGTCTTCGGTACGATAGGCGTTGATCAGGTTGACGGACGGCTTGTAGAAGTCGCAGCCGTTGATCTTGACCGGCCAGTTCAGACCGTTGGCGAAGTTGCCGCGGCCGTACATGGTGCCGTCGTCGTGGGAGTACTGGATGGCCCAGATGGACTCCTTGCCGTTGTCGCCTTCCGGATAGAAGTTGACGCCGATGTCGCTGTGGAGTTCATACTTGCCGCTCTTCATTACGACGTCCGTCCACTGGAGGACCTTGTTCATCTTCTCCTGGTCCACACCCTGCCAGGCCCAGGTGGTCTGGTCGAGCTTGGTGGAGCTCAGGAACGCCATCTTGGCGGCGGCGGCAGCGGCGGCGTACTTGGTCGGACGGGCCAGTTCGTTCTGGGTCTCCGGAAGCACGTTGTAGGCGTCGACGCAATCCTGATAGATCTTGTCCCAGATCTGTGCCGGGGTGAAGTCGTAGTTGGTGGCGGCGTTGATGGCATCGGTGTCCATGGTCTCGTCGACCCAGACGATGTCGTTCATCAGGACGAGGAGTCTCCAGTAGAACTGGGCACGGAGGAACTTCATCTCGGCGATGCGCTGGGTCCTGTTGGCATAGTCGCTGTCAGAGACGGCGTTGAGCTGGACGAGCGCGGCGTTGCAACGGTTGATGCACAGGTAGAGGAAGGTCCACATGTTGTTGTAGTAACCGTTGTTGGCCTGGACGGCTTCGTGCTGTTCGATGTAGTTGATGTTGCCCTGGTCGGAGAGGGAACCACCGCCCTTGTAGGCATTGTCGGAGCCGACTTCCATGAAGCACCACATGTTCAGCGGACGGTTCCAGTAGTCGTTGGCGAGAGATGCATAGGCGGCGACGATGAGGCCGTCGATGGCACCTGCGCCCTGGACCTGGCTGTCGGAGAGCACTGCGCTCGGAGGGCAGTCGAGGAAATCCTTGCAGCTGGTGGCCAGAAGGGCCATAGCCATGAATGCAGCAATTATAATCTTTTTCATATTGCAATCTTTTATAATGTTCACGTCCGGTACGGATTAGAAGGAAAGCTGCGCGCCGAAGATGAGCGTCTGAGGAAGAGGATAGCCCATTCCGGTCTGCTCAGGATCGCGGCCCGAGAAGTCCTTGGACTGGAACCAGAAGAGGTTCTGTCCGGTGACATAGAAACGGCAGCGGCTCATGCCAAGCGCCTTTGTGAGGTTGTTGCGCATGGTGTAGCCCAGCTGGACGTTGCGGAGTTTCATGTAGCTGTGGTCCTCGTAGAAGTACGTGGAGCTCGCCGTCTCATTGTTGTTGTTCGTGGTCGTCAGGGCCGGGATCTTGGAGTTCGGGTTCTCCGGGGTCCAGGCGCCGAGGATGTCGGCACCCTTGTTGGAGCCCATGTCGGTGATGAACAGGGTACGCTGGCTCTTGTCGCCGGTCTGGGCGAGGTAGCCGAGCTTGCCTTCCCAGAACATGGAGAAGTCGAAGTTCTTGTAGCCGAGGTTGATGTTCAGACCGAGGGACAGGGCCGGCTCCGGGCTGCCGAAGTAGGCGCGGTCGGCATTGGTGATCTGGCCGTCACCGTTGACGTCTTTCCACTTGATACGGCCGAGGCCCTTGCCCTTGTTCATCGAACCGATGGCGATGCCGTCGTTCAGTTCGGCTTCGGACTTGTACAGGCCGTCCGCGATATAACCATAGTAGGAGTTGACGTTGCGGCCGAGGATGATGTCGGTCGTACCGTTGCCGGGATAGGAGGAGTAGACGGACTCAGGCAGGTAGGTCACCTTGTTGTGCCAGGTGTAGAAGTTGCCGTTGATGTCGTAGGTGAGGCCGAAGCCGGTCTTGCCGCGCGTGCCGATCGTGAACTCGATACCGCGGTTCTCGAGGGTGGCGCCGTTCTCGTAGCGCTGGGCACCTTCACCGAGGACGCCGATGACGGTCGGACGGACGAGGATGTCATACGTGTTCTTGTAGTACCAGTCGAAGGTACCGTAGAGCTTGTAGTCCCAGAAGTTGTAATCGAAACCGAGGTCCCACTGCTCGGAGGTCTCCCACTTCAGCGAGGAGTTGCCGTTCTGCGTGCGGCGGAAGCCGGAAGCGAGGGTGCCGGTGCCGGCGCCGAGCATGTCATAGAGCGTGGCGTAGTTCCAGCGGCCCCAGACAATGGTGGTGGAGGTAGCGTCCGCACCTGGATCATACAGGGTGTAGGCCGCACCGTCGGCGATCTGCTGGTTACCGTTGGTGCCCCAGGAAGCACGCAGCTTGAGGTCGGTGATCCAGGAGACGTCCTTCATGAAGGCCTCGTTGGAGATGCGCCAGCCGGCGGAGACGGACGGGAAGAAAGCGAACTGGTTGTCCTTACCGAACTTGGAGGAACCGTCGTAACGGGCCGTCAGGCCGAGCAGGTAGCGGTTGTCGTAGGAGTAGTCGATCTTGCCGAAGATGGACTGCAGGGCGCTCCGGGTCTCGGACCCGGTGACGATGGAAGATCCTGTCGCGGCCGCAGGCCACATATACAGCGGGTCGTCGAGGGAATAGCCGGTGGTCTTGGCTTCCAGGGTGATGGAGTCGTTGCTGATCATCTCGTGGCCGATCAGGAAGTTCGCGCGGTGCTTGCTGACCTCGAGCGCATAGTTGGCGGTCGTGGACCAGGTCCAGTTGAGGCTGTTGCGGTTGTTGAAGGTCGCGGCGAGCTCGGTGCCGCCGAGGTTGCCATCCTGATAAGGATAGATGTAAGTCCTGCTCTGGCGGGCGTTGTACTCAGGGCTGAAGCCGGAGTGGATGGTCAGTCCCTTCACCGGGCGGATGTCCACGTAGACGCTGCCGAAGATACGCCAACCGGTGTTGGTGTTGTTGCGGGCGTCGTTGACGATACGGGCGACGTTCATACGGTCGGACATACCGCCGACAGGACCGCCCCAGCCGATGCCGTCCTTGGTGCGGACCGGCACGTTCGGCATGTCGGCGAAAGCCAGGCTCAGGACGGAGGTGCCCTGGGTGTTGGAGGCGGCGCCCAACTCGTCGGAGAAGGACACGGTCAGGTTCTCACCGATGGTCACCGCTCCGTTGAACAAGTTGAAGGAGGAGTTGATACGCGCGTTATAACGGTTGTAGCGGGAGTTCACGACGATACCGTTACCGTTGGTATAACCGAGGGAGAGGTAGTACTGACCGTTCTTGGAACCGTTGCTGACGGACATCTCGTAGGTCTGGCGGAAGGAGTTCTGGGTGATGGCATCCCACCAGTCCGTATCGGAGAAGGTCATGTTCGTGTTGGGATTCAACAGGTCATCGACGCCGATCTTGTTGAGCATCTTGCCGTTGGCGTCGAAGCGATAGGCGTACGGGTTGGTGTTCGGATCATACCCGTCGTGCGTGTAGGCGCGGTAGATGATCTCACCGAACTGCTCGGCGTTGGCGAGCTCGATCGGGCGGCCGTACATGGAGAGTTCTCCGGAGGCGTTGAAGTTGACGCGGAGGTTGCCTTCCTGGCCGCGGTTGGTCGTCACGATGATGACGCCGTTCGCAGCGCGGGAACCGTAGATGGAGGCGGAGGCCGCATCCTTCAGAACCTGGATGGACTGGATGTCGGATGCGTTGATTTCCTTGATACCGTCGGTCGTAGGCATGCCGTCAACGATGTACAGCGGGTTGGTGTTGTTGAGGGTACCGACACCACGGATGCGGATGCTCGCACGGGCGGAAGGGTCACCGGACTGGGAAATGTTCATACCGGCGACGCGGCCCTGCATGGCGCTCATCACGTCAAGGGCGGGCGTGTTCTTCAGGTCCTCGACGGAAACGACGGTGACCGCGCCGGTCAGGTCGCTCTTGCGCTGGGACGTGTAACCGACGACGACGGTCTCATCGAGCATCTCGGTGTCCGGGACGAGGATGACCCTCATTCCATCGACTGCGGGAAGCGTCTGGGTTGCGTATCCCAGGCAGGTGACCTCGACGGAGGCACCGTTCTTCACGGTGATCGTGAAGGTGCCGTCGGGGTTGACCATGACGCCGTTCGTGGCATTGCCTGCTTCGAGGACAGCCGCGCCGAATACGGGCTCGTTATCCTCACCGAGGACAGTGCCGCGAATGACCGTGTTCTGCGCATACGCAGCCACGGCCATCAGAAATGCTGCAAGAAGCAAGCATCCTTTCTTCAAAAACGGGTGAATCATAACAGATGATTAAAGGTTGATTATAGGTTTAATGAATGAATGGGCTGTTTCGGATTCGTGACAAATGTATCATCTTATTATAAAAAGGTTTGGCAAGAAATGTTTCCAAAGCGAGAATGGAAATGCCGGGCGAACCAATTGTGGGCTAGATTGTAACATTCATTGCATCCGGGCCGGAAGGCGGGCCGAAATGCGCAGATGACGGCCGTCGCAACGCCCCTGGAAGGGGCTGATTTGAGGGGTATGCAACAAATAATACGAAGATTGCAACAATTGTTGCGTCGCTTCCCGGCGCACCTGTTTCATCTTCCGTTCCGAATCACTAAATTAGGCTCGAAATGAACAGACTGCGTTTTCTCCTTCGGAATGGTGCCATCGCGGTGGCCGTCCTTTCCCTGCTCTCGAACTGCGCTCCGGCACAGGAGCCGATCGTCATCGGCGTGTCCCAGTGCAGCGAGGATATCTGGCGTGCGAAGCTCAACCGGGAGCTTCAGGTCGCCGCCCGTTATTACGGCGGCGTGGACGTCCTGTTTGCGTCGGCGGACGACGACAGCCAGAAACAGATCAGCCAGATCGACCAGTTCGTCGCGAGCGGGGTCGACCTGCTGATCATCTCTCCGAACCAGACCCAGGCGATCACGCCGGCGGTCGAGCGGGCGTACGATGCCGGGATCCCGGTCATCCTGTTCGACCGCAAGATCAACTCGGAGAAATACACGGCTTTCATGGGGGCCGACAACGTCGAGATCGGACGGGTCCTCGGCGAGTATATCGCAAAGCAACTGGGAGGAAAAGGTAAAGTCGCCGAAATTTTCGGATTGGCCGGATCTTCTCCGGCGGCCGACCGGCACGCCGGTTTCATGCGCGCCATGTCGGCCTATCCGGACATCAAGATTACCGGATCGTACTACGGAGACTGGACGGAGGAGAGCGGTCGGGCGGCTGGAGAGTATTTCAAGAAGAATCATATCCACTTCGATGCGGTCTTCGCACAGAACGACCGGATGGCGGTGGGCGCCCGGGAGACCCTGGGAAATCCTGCGAACGTCCAGTTTTTCGGGATCGACGCCCTCTCCGGAGCGGATGGCGGCCTGCAGGCGGTGCTGGAGCACAAGCTCGTGGCGAGTTATCTGTATCCCACCCGGGGGGACCTGGTCATCGACCTGGCGATGTCGATCCTGAACGGGAAACCGTATGCCCGGGAGAACCGCATGGAGTCCGCGCTGGTGGACGCCTACAACGCCCGGATGTTCCTGATGCAGGAGGATGAGATCGCCGGGCAGCAGGAACGGTTCGAGCGCCTGAATTCCAATTTGGAGGCCTCTTTGGTGCAGCTCAACCAGCAGAAGACCATTCTCTTGCTGATTATCGGATTCGTCATGCTCCTGATGGCCGCCATCTACATCGTCTGGAAAGCGGCGCTCAATACGCGAAGGCTGAACGCCGAGCTGGCGAACAGAAACCTGGAGTTGCAGACGCTGTCCCGCCAGATGGAAAAGAACCTGGCCGGCAAACTGGAGTTCTTCACCTCGGTCAGCCACGATTTCCGTACGCCGCTCACGCTGATCTCGGGCCCGCTGGAGCGGGTGATGGAGGGCCCGATGAACCGGGAGCAGAAGCACTATCTCGGCATCATCCAGCGAAATGTGGACATCCTGATCCACCTGGTGCGCAACATCCTGGACTTCAGGAAGATCGAGAGCGGAAACATGCGCCTGAAGCTGAGCCATTTCGACCTGGTCCCCGCGATCCGGGAGTGGATGGACTGTTTCCAGGACATCGCCGCCGACCGGGAATTCCTCTATTTCGGACCGGAGACACTGGAGATAGACGCCGACCGGCATCTCGTCGAGCGGGCGCTGTTCAACTTGCTGAGCAATGCCTTCAAATTCACCCCGAGCGGCGGGCGGATCCACGTCCTGCTCTCGCAGGAGGGCGGAGAGGCAGTCCTGCAGGTCCGTGACAGCGGCATCGGAATCCCGGAAGACAAGGTCCCGTTCGTCTTCGACCAGTTCTATCAGGCGGGAGACGGCACCTCGTCCGGGACGGGCGTCGGTCTCGCACTCGTGAAGAGCATCGCGGAGCTGCACGGGGGCAAGGCCTCCGTCTCCAGCCGCCCCGCGGAAGGGAGTCTCTTCTCCATCCGGCTTCCGCTGCAGCACGCGGAGAACAAGGTCGCTGCGGCGGACTATGTCATCCCCGAGGAGGACAAGGGCGGGCGGCCCGTGGAGAGTTACTCCGGCTCGGTCGGCCGCACGGAAGAACTGATCGAGATGGTCGCGCCGGAAGACGACGACCGCCCGACCGTCCTGGTGGTTGACGACAATGACGACATCCGCACCTACCTGCGGGGCCTCCTGGGAAGCAGTTTCCGGGTCCTGACGGCCGTCAACGGCGCGGACGCCCTGCAGAAAGCGACCCGGGAGCAGCCGGACCTGATCATCAGCGACGTCATCATGCCGGTCATGGACGGCGTCGAATTCTGCCGTCAGCTCAAGGAGCAGATCGTGACCAGCCACATCCCGGTCATCCTCCTCACGGCCAAGTCGCTGGAGGAGCAGCGGGCGGAAGGCTACGAGTCCGGGGCCGATGCGTATATTTCCAAGCCGTTCAGCGAGAAGGTCCTTCTCTCCCGGGTCAACAACCTGATCCGGAGCCGGACCCAGCTGCGGGAGTTTTACCTGGAAACGGGGGCCGCGATGGGCAATTCCGAGCGGGAAAAGGACTTCTTCGCCCGCTTCCGCGAATACGTGCAGAACAACCTGGCCGATTCGGAGCTGAGCGTCGAGCAGATCGCCGGGGAACTGGGGCTGGGACGCGTGCAGCTGTTCCGGAAGATCAAGGCGCTGACCGGATACTCCCCGCTGGAGGTGGTCAGGATCATGCGCCTGAAGGCCGCGGAACGGCTCCTCAAGACCACCGACAAGACGGTCTCCGAGATCGCCTACCAGGTCGGGTTCGGCACGCCGTCCTATTTCTCGAAGTGCTACCGGGAGATGTACGGGAAGCAGCCCACGGAGGACAGGCAATAGAAAAAGGGCATCCAGCGATTGCTGAATGCCCTTTTGTGGAGATAGTCGGATTCGAACCGGCGACCCCAACATTGCAAATGTTGTGCTCTACCAACTGAGCTATACCCCCGAAAGTCAAATGAAAAATGCGAAACAACTGCGTTGCGGAGTTGTTTCGCATTTTTGTAGGCCCGCGCGGAGTTGAACCGCGGACCTCCACATTATCAGTGTGGCGCTCTAACCAACTGAGCTACGAGCCTGT
>JAEEGL015874644.1_pt1 | contig 18619 bp, 12 predicted proteins | sample 9134231 | NCBI WGS metagenome assembly JAEEGL01 (sample SAMN16246548, study PRJNA631951) | gut metagenome | biome: gut microbiome; feature: rumen; material: fiber-attached | host: Bos | place: Iran: Karaj | collected 2018-10 | reverse complement strand
GTCGGAAGGGTCGAGAAGGGCAAGGGCGTTCTGTTCGAACCCGAGAACATCCTCTACGAGCATTACTGATCGAGTATCGCGTGCAGTGCGCCTGCGACAGATCCCAGAGCCGTGCATGTCTCCAGTGAGAACCTTCCGTCGGTGATGTCCAGATTATGCTTGGGGATCGATGCTGGTCCCTTCGGTACGCCGTGAGGACCTATGCCGAACAGCAGGAATATGCTCTGTCCCCTGTTCACCATGTCCGCGGTCTGACGCAGCGTGATCTGCTTCTTTGGATCGGGCTTGCTCGTCGTGAGTATGGGTTCTCCCAGCTGCGGCGGGAAACCCTTGTCGGGATACGGGAAACTGAGGAACCTGCCCTGCTCGGCCAGGTCCACGAAATAATCCCCGTGGGATCCGATGCTGGTCGTACCTGCTACCCATTTGGCAAGTTCGACGGGCTGCGAAATATCCTCGGGGAACGGGAAACCGAAAAGTGCCAGATTCATGTTGAAGGCCATGCAGAGGCCTCCCGCCCTTGCGATGACCCTCCTGTGGGGTTCCCTGAATTTGACAGGATCGTACGCATTGTAAAGGCCGACCGTTATCCTTCCTCTTCCCATGTTACCTCTCCAGACATTCCTGGACCGTATGAGGGCGCCCCATGATCGCACGCCTGTCCCCGTCGAGATAGACGTCCATCTCCGGATGTTCCGACTGGAATCTGTCGACCATCTGAAGTATCTCAGACAGTGTCATGTTGGAATCATCCACGTCCATGATGACGACATCCATGTTATCCGGCCTTCGTACGATTATCGCAGTAAGATTAAAGAAATGTATGGTGCCGCGAGCCGGGCTCGAACCAGCGACTTCAAGATCTTCAGTCTTGCACTCTCCCAACTGAGTTACCGCGGCGTAATTGTCCCCAATGTCCAATCCTATTATAAATTTAATGGTCGGGCCCTTCGGGCATCTTCCCCCTGATCTGGGGCTCAGGGTTCCTATCCTTCTTGGGTCCCGAGGTCATCACCAGCAGGACGGGGCGGTCGGACATCTCCCTGAGACGCTTCACCGCCGCAATCCTCCTGGCGAGCAGGATCATGCCCACGAGGGAAAGGATTGAGACGGTGGCGCACACCGCCGAATCCAGACAGATCCCCCTCTTGTTCCAGAAGAGGACCGCTGACACGGCGGATGCCACCGTCAGTGCGGCCAATGCGATGAGCAGGAGCTCAGACCTGTTCGGGTACCTCATCCTCATCGTCATCATCCGTATGTGCCAGAGGCTGCAGGGCAGTGATCTTGTCATCGTTGCGCATGTCCATGATCTTGACTCCTGCGGCGTTGCGTCCGGTCACACGGATGTCCGAGACCTTGATGCGGATGACCTTACCCTGCTTGCTGGTGACCATCAGCTCATCGGTCAGGTCGACCTTCTTGATGGCGACCACGGAACCGTTGCGTTCCGTCGTCTTGATGGTGATGACTCCCTTGCTTCCGCGGTGCGTCTTGCGGTAATCATCCACGACGGAGATCTTTCCGAATCCGTTCTCCGATACCGTCAGGATCATGTCCTCCGCCTTGACGATGGCCATTCCGACTGCGGAATCGTCGTCGACGAGGGTGATTCCCCTGACACCCATGGTGTCCCTTCCGGTTGAACGGACCTCCTCCTCGCTGAACCTGGCGGCCTGACCGTTCTTGGTCGCGATGATGATCTCGTCATGTCCGTCGGAGATTCCGGCCTCGATGATCTCGTCGCCCTCATCCAGCTTGATCGCCTTGATTCCCCTGTTCCTTACGTTTCCGTAGGATGCCAGGGATGTCTTCTTGATCGTTCCGTTCCTGGTGCAGAACACGAGGTATCTGTCCTCGGGGAAGTCCGATACGGACACGGTCTCGATGACCTTCTCCCCCTCCTCCAGTCCGGGGATCATGTTGACGATGGGCTTTCCTTTGGCCTGTCTGCTTCCCTCGGGGATCTTGTATCCCTTCAGCCAGTAGAGACGGCCGTAGTTGGTGGTGAACATGATGTAATCATGCGTGCAGGTGACGAACATGTTGGCCACGTCGTCCTCCTCCTTGGTCTGCATACCGATGAGACCGGTACCTCCGCGCCTCTGCTGCTTGTAGGTCCTCAGCGGGATGCGCTTGATGTAGTTGTCATTGGTGATCGTGATGACCACTTCTTCTCTGGGGATGAGATCCTCCTCATCGGTATCGATGGCGTTGGGATCGATGGTGGTACGGCGCTCGTCGCCGTAGCCGTTCTTCATCTCCGTCAGCTCGTCCTTGATGATCTGATAGACCCTTCCCTCATGATCGAGGATATCCTGCAGGTCGATCATCAGATTCTTCAGGTCGTTGTATTCGCCGACGACCGCATCGATCTCGAGACCGGTCAGCTTCTGAAGCCTGAGGTCCAGAATCGCCTTCGCCTGATCCGCGTCAATGGACAGGAGGTTCTGTAGTCCTTCTGATGCATCCTCGGCGGTCTTCGAGGCACGGATGAGCTCGATGGTCTCGTCCATCCTGTTGATGGCGGCCATGAGACCTTCCAGGATGTGGTATCTCTTCTTCGCGACTCCCAAGTCGAACTGGGTCCTGCGGGTGACGACGTCCTTCCTGTGCTTGATGTACTGTGCGATCAGTTCCTTCAGTGTCAGGAGCATGGGCTTGTTGTTGACAAGTGCCAGGTTGATGACTCCGAATGTGATCTCCATCTGCGTGTGCTTGAACAGGTTCTCAAGGACCACGTTCTCCATGGCGTCCTTGTGCACCTCGATCACGATACGCATACCGTCCTTGTCCGACTCATCGTTGACGTTGGTGATGCCCTCGATCTCCTTGTTCTTCACGCATTCTGCGATCTGGATGATCAGCCTCTCCTTGTTGACCTGATAGGGGATCTCATCGACGATGATCATGACCTTACCGTTGGATTTCTCCTCGAAGTGCGTCCTTGACCTCACCCTGATCTTTCCGCGTCCGGTCTTGTATGCCGAGACGATCCCTCCGAGTCCGTAGATGACTCCTCCTGTGGGGAAATCGGGTCCCTTGATGAACTGCATGAGGTCGGAGACCTCAGCGTCGGGGTTGTCGATGGTGTAGATGATCGCATCCACCACTTCCGACAGGTTGTGCGGGGGCATGTTCGTCGCCATTCCGACGGCGATACCCGACGAACCGTTGACCAGAAGGTTGGGGAACTTCGAAGGCAGGACGACAGGCTCCTTCAGCGAACCGTCGAAGTTGTCCATGAAGTCCACGGTCTCCTTGTCTAGATCTGCGAGCAGGTCCGCCGACAGTTTCGTGAGACGTGCCTCTGTGTAACGCATGGCCGCCGCGGGGTCTCCGTCGACCGAACCGAAGTTACCCTGACCGTCCACCAGCGGGTACCTGAGCGAGAAGGGCTGTGCCAGCCTTACCATCGCATCGTATGCTGCCGTATCACCGTGAGGGTGATACTTACCCAGGACCTCTCCGACGATCCTTGCGGACTTCTTGTGGGGCCTGTTGTAAGGGATACCCAGATCGTTCATGGCGAACAGGATCCTTCTGTGAACGGGCTTCAGACCGTCCCTGACGTCAGGCAGGGCACGACCTACGATGACCGACATCGAGTAATCGATGTACGAGCGTGACATCTCGCTCTCGATGGGCTGTATGATCATCTGCTGCTTGGGTGTATCGTTCTCGTATTCCTCGGCCATGATATCACACATCCAGGTTCACGACTTCGTGGGCGTGTTCCACAATGTACTCCCTTCTCGGTTCGACCGCGTCCCCCATGAGCGTGGAGAACAGCTGGTCCGCAAGCTGGGCATCCGTGATCTCGATCTTCTTCATCAGTCTCCTCTCGGGATCCATGGTGGTCTCCCAGAGCTGGTGGGGGTTCATCTCTCCCAGACCCTTGTACCTGCTGATGTTGCAGCCCTGTCCCATCTCTTCGACCAGGGCGTTGAGTTCGGTGTCGTTGTACGCGTAAACTTCCTTCTTTCCCTTGGCCACCCTGTAGAGCGGGGGCATTGCCAGGTAGACATGACCGGCCTCGATGAGGGGCCTCATCTGCCTGTAGAACAGTGTCAGGAGCAGAGTGGCGATATGTGCACCGTCCACATCAGCATCGGTCATGATGATGACGCTGTGGTATCTTATCTTGGAGACGTCGAAATCGTTGCCGACGCCTCCTCCGATGGCCGTGACCAGGTTCTTGATCTCCTCGGATTCGAGGATCTTATCCGGTCTGACCTTCTCGACATTCAGGATCTTACCGCGGATAGGCAGGATGGCCTGGAAGACCCTGTCGCGTCCCTGTTTGGCGGAACCTCCTGCCGAGTCTCCTTCGACGATGTACAGCTCGCATTTCGACGGGTCCTTTCCTGAACAGTCGGCGAGCTTTCCGGGGAGCGAGTTGGAATCGAATACACTCTTCCTCCTTGCCGTCTCCTTCGCCTTGCGTGCGGCTTCCCTCGCCGTGTAGGCGTCCACCGCCCTCCTGACGATGATCTCTCCGACCTTCGGATTCTCCAGGAGGAACTCGGAGAGCTTGGAGTTCATGAACGTGGAGACAGCGACCTGAGCGATGCTGTTTCCGAGTTTGGATTTCGTCTGTCCCTCGAACTGGGGCTCAGGGATCTTGATGCTGACCACTGCGGTGAGTCCCTCACGGATATCCGATCCCTCGAAGGATATGCCCTTCGCGAACGGTTTGTCCTTCGCGAAGTCGTTGAAACATTTGGTGAGCGAGGTCCTGAATCCCGTCAGGTGGGTTCCTCCCTCGGGTGTACTGATGGTGTTGACGAATGATACGACGTTCTCCGAATAATCGCCGGTCCACTGCATGGCGATGTCGATCTCTATCTCGGCAGGTTCATCGTTCGCGGTGAACTCGTACTTTCCGCGGAGATAGATCGGAGTGGGGTGGATGGGTGTCTTCGTCTTGTTGAGGTATTCCACGAACTCGGAGACACCTCCGTCGTAGTGGAACGTCTCCTGTTTCCCTGTCCTCTTGTCCTCGAAGTTTATCGTCACTTCTTTATTGAGGAACGCCTGGTTGCGGAACCTGTTCTGGAGAGTGGTGTAATCGAAGACCACGGTCTCGAAGATCGTGGGATCGGGATAGAATGTGATCGTGGTTCCCGTCCTGTCGGAATCGCCGATGACCTCCACGGGACCGTCGGGGATTCCGATGTGGTAGGTCTGACGGAATATCTTTCCGTCCCTCTCAACCACGGCCTCCATCTTGCTTGAAAGGCCGTTCACAACGGATACACCGACTCCGTGGAGTCCTCCTGAGACCTTGTAGCTGTTCTTGTTGAACTTTCCTCCCGCGTGAAGCTCGGTCAGGGCGACCTCCAGAGCGGATTTGCCTGACTGGTGCATTCCCGTGGGGATTCCGCGTCCGTCATCCTTGACGGTACATGAACCGTCCTCGTTGATGTAGACGTTGATCTGGTCGGCGTAACCTGCCATCGCCTCATCGATACTGTTGTCCACGATCTCGTAGACGAGGTGGTGGAGACCTCTCGTATCGGTGCTTCCGATGTACATTCCGGGCCTCTTCCTGACGGCTTCGAGACCTTCGAGAAGCACGATGCTGTTCGCATCGTAATCATTAGAACCATTGTTCCCATCCATCGTATCTTCCTGCCGTTCCCGCGAACGGCAACTGATAGAGTGTATATGTTTTCTGTATATATACGCGCGTATTATCGCGCTCGCGCGCGACCGTTCCCGCACGCGTGAGGAACGGTTAACGGCCCTTTTAGACCGAAGATAAGGATTATTAGGGAACTCACAGATGCAGTTCGCAATGAGCACCATCATGGAGGATGCCAAGAAGGGCATCGTCACACCACAGTTCAAAGCAATAGCGGAGAAGGAGAAGGTCAGCGAACGCTTCGTCATGGAAGGCATAGCGGCAGGACGTATCGTAGCGCCCTGCAATCCCCTCCACAACCCCGAATTCGCAGCCATCGGTGACGGAATGAGCATCAAGGTGAACGTGAACCTCGGAACGTCAAGGGACATGGTCTGCATCGAGAACGAGCTTGAGAAACTGAAGGTCGCTCTGAAGTACGGTGCTGATGCCGTGATGGACCTCAGCACCGGAGGAGACATAGACGCAATCCGTGCAAGGATCCTCAAGGAATGCCCCGTCATGACCGGTTCGGTACCGATCTATCAGATCGGTCTCACCGCCGCAAGGAAGAACGCCGTGGTAGAGATGACCGAGGATGACATGTTCAACGGCATAGAGAGACATGCCAAGGACGGAATGGACTTCATGACCGTCCACTGCGGGATAACGAAGGAGAACGTGGGATGGCTGAAGGAATCCGAAAGGAAGATGGATGTCGTCTCTCGCGGAGGTTCCTTCCTCACCGCTTGGATACTCCATAATGAGGAAGAGAATCCTCTCTACAAGAACTTCGATTATCTCCTCGATCTCGCGAGGAAGTATGAATTCACATTATCGCTCGGGGACGGTTTCAGACCCGGCTGTATCGACGATGCGTCGGATGCGGCACAGATCTCCGAACTGAAGACGCTGGGAAGCCTCGTCAAGAGGGCAAGGGATGCAGGAGTGCAGGCCATGGTCGAAGGACCGGGACACATGCCCATAGACCAGATCGAGGGCAACATGATGCTTGAGAAGACCCTGTGTCACGGAGCGCCCTTCTACGTGCTCGGACCGCTGGTGACGGACATCGCACCGGGTTACGATCACATCGTGGGCGCAATAGGCGGTTCCATCGCCGCAAAGGCAGGAGCGGACTTCCTCTGCTACCTTACGCCTGCGGAACACCTCTCGCTCCCGGACGTCGACGATGTCAAGGAGGGCCTTATCGCATCCAAGATCGCCGCGCACGTCGGAGACATGCTGCGCGGAAAGAACAGGGAACTCGACACGAAGATGGCCGTTGCGAGGAAGAAGCTCGACTGGGAGGCCATGTTCGACGTCTGTCTCGATCCCGAGAAGGCCAGGAGATACAGGGAACGCGGATGCACCAAGAAAGAGGAAGGGTGCTCCATGTGCGGCGACGTATGTGCCGTCAAGATCGTCAACCAATACCTGACAAAATGAAATGTGCCAGCAGGGCAAGAACCCTGCCTGTGCACCATATTTTTAGAGTTTGATATCGGGTTCCCTTGTGACGTTATCGGGCATTCCGAAGATGACATCCTGGATGTCGTCAGACTTCTCGATGACGTTCATGCAGTCGGGATCGGGTGTCGCGAAGATTCCTTCTATATCAGATTCCCCCAGCTCCTCATCGATCTCGAATGCGAGCTTGGGGTCGTCCAACGAGAATTCCGCGTTGATGCCTTCCTTGTTGCCCCTGGCATCCAGTTTTATCCATTTCCCGTTGAGATAGACGGCATTGTAACAGTGGAGATGGTATCCCAGACCGTTGCCCATGTTGATGCGCTGGTAACAGAAACCGACGGGGATCTTGTAGAAACGGAGCATGGCCGCAAGGAGGTTGGCCTTGGCATGGCAGCATCCCATCCTGTCCCTGATGACGCGGGATGCCTTCGCAGGACTTCCTATGGCATCTATGTCGAAGACATTTTCTATCTGGTCGCGCACGGACTCGTATGCGACCCTTACCTTCTCCTCATCCGTCTCACAATCGCCTATCGCATTCTGGATCTCCCTGGACAGGGTCAGTTCCATGAAATCCACGTATTCGTCCTCCTGGAGGAACTTCGATAGATCTTCTGTCATGAGACCGCGATATCGGTACACCTATTCAAACTGTCCGAAAATCAGGCGAGCATGTTCCTGTACATCTCTACGTAAGCGGGGTTCCTGTCCATGAGTTCGGAATGCGTTCCGATGTCCATCACCCTGCCCTTGCTCATGAACACCACGGTATCGGCCTTCAAAGCGGATATGGGGGTGTTGTCGATGACTATCACGGTCTTACCGATGAAATGGCTCTTTATCGAATCGAGAGTGTTCATGGTCGTGATCGGATCCATGTCCGATGCGGATTCATCGAAGATCATGACCTTGGGCCCGTACAGCAGAAGTCTCGTGATCGACAGCAGCTGGGTCTCTCCGGATGAGAGGCCGTGGCCCCTTCCGCCTATGACCGTGTCGTATCCTCTGGGGAGATACTTGACGTACTCGTCGAATCCTGTCAGCTTGGACATCGCGATGATCTCCTCCTTGCTCGCAGTCGGGGAAAGATTGTAATAGACCGTTCCCTCGAACAAGAACGGGGTCTGTGTTGCGATACCGATCAGCTTCCTCAGGTCCTTCCTCCTGATCGTGGAGATGTCCTTTCCGTCCAGCAGCAGCCTGCCCTCGGTGGCCTGCCTGAATCCCATGATCATATCGGAGACTGTACTCTTACCCGAACCTTCCTCTCCGACTATGACTATCTTGGTGCCCGGAGGTATGCTGAAACTGACTCTGTCAAGCGCCTTGGTACCGTTGGGGTAGCTGAACGTGACATCCCTGAACTCCAGATCTCCTTTTGCGATGCCGGTATCTATCGGTTCGAACGACGACTGGTCCGGCATCTCCTCCTCGGACAGGAAGTCCAGCACCCTGTCGTGGGAGACGGCTGCCGCCTGTATCTTGTTCACGCTGTCCGTGAACGATATCAGCGGTCTGCCTATGATCGCCGCATAACATATGAATGCGAAGAAGGTCTCGAATGAGAGCAGATCATCGATGATCATGAAGGTTCCGATGACCGCCGTCAAAAGGTATCCTGCGTTGTCGACGATGCGGCTTATGGGTTCGATGAAACTGAACGCGGACGTGGTCCTGACATATGAGCCAGTCTGCTTATTGTCGACGCGATCGAACATCTCCATCGCCTTGTCCTCGAGACCGTAGATCTTGATCAGGGAATGCCTGACGATGGTCTCGCTGAACAGATCGTTCATCTCTCCGATGGAGTCCTGTTTGGTCTCCATGTCCCTGCGCATCCTGTTGCCTATCCTTCTGGTCAGGTAATACGTCACGATGAACAGGACCAGATAGACCGTCGCCAGCACATGGTTCAGATAGAACATCATCCCCAAGATGATGACCAGTATCGCCAGCTGGACGAAGAAGTTGGAAATCTCCATGCGCATGGTCTTCACGATCACGGGGACATCGTTCGTCATCGTGGCGGAGATGTCGCCGACACCGTTATCCTCGATGTAAGCCGCCGGGATGCGGTTGGTCTTCATCGCGATGTCGTCCCTCAGCTTCTTTCCGGAGACGTCGCAGATCACCTTCTTACGCCCGTATCCGTACAGGGCGAACCATGCCAATACCATCAGCACGGCACCGATGGCGATGACCGCGATATCATCGGATTTGATGGAGAACACGTCCCTGGTCTTCTCCAGTTCGTCGATGTAGAGTCTTCCGATCAGCGGCATGGCGGCGAATATCGTTCCGCCCAGGATCATCATGATTATTCCAGGGATGACGGCCTTCTTTCCCTTCTTGGTATATCTCCAGAGGCTTGACAGCTTGCGGATGTTATCATTCACTGATACCGCCTCCCATGAACTGCATCCTGCGGTAGATGTCGCATCTCTCGAGGAGTTCGTCGTGCGAACCGCTGTCCACGACATTGCCGTCATCCATTACCGATACCTTATCGGATCCCGTGGATATGCGGAAACCGTGGGAAGAGAACAGTACCGTCTTACCCTTCAGCAACCCTCTTATGTTGGATACGATCTCGTTCTCGGTCTTCGGATCCAATTCCGTGAAACAGTCATCGAAAATGTACAGGTCCGCATCGGAAGCCAGTGCCCTCGCGATGGATATCTTCTGTCTCTGTCCGTTCGATATGTTGGAACCTGAACCCTCCAGGACCTTGTCCGGATCCAGCTCGACCAAGGCGGCCGCCATGGCCTCATGGATTCTCTTGTCCGGTATGTCGCGCCATACGCGGATGTTCTCCTTGACTGAGCTTTTGAAAGTAAGTGCCAGATTCCCGGCGTAGGCTATGGATTTGCGCAGGTCCTTCGGGTCGAGATCCGTGATGTCGGTACCCATGAAGAATATCCTGCCCGGATCGGTATCGTCAAGTCTGAGCAGGCCCCGGATCAGTTCGCTCTTCCCGGAACCGGTACGTCCGACGAGCGAATGCTCCTCGCCTCTCTCGATCACCAGGCCGTTGCTGCACCTGAGTATCTCTCCCCGGTAATCTTCGTCCACCTTGAGTCCGTCAGGTTCCGATTCCCCGTTCATCACCTTTGAGATCCTGCTCAGCGAGGCCTTGACCTCTGGAACGGTCGTGATCAGGAACGACGATATGCTGACGCATGTGATGAACAGCACGATGTACTGAATCAGGATGATGAGTTCGGTTGTCGACAACAGGAGATTGTCGGGATCCAGGATCAGGAATGAGAATACCATGATGACAGACAGTACGAGGATCACCGTGGACATCAGGTAGACGTTGCTCGCCTTCACGGTGACCTTGGTCTGAAAGTCCGAATATACCTTGTTCTGCTCGGAGAACGATTCCATCTGGCTGTCCTCCATGTCGAAGGATCTGGCGGTACGTGCTCCTACCAGCATCTCGTCGAACAGGTAGATCGTGCGGTCGTTCAGCCTCTGCATCTTGCTCCTGGTCTTCATCTCCCCTCTGCTGAGGTAATAGATGTATGCCACCATCAGGACGAACGCGACTGACAGGGCCGCACACAGGTACAGCTTGAACGTTGCGGACACGATGATGATGCCGATGGCAAGGAACGGGACGTACAGCCCCATGCAGAGGAACTCCCTGATGAATGTCTGGATATTGGTGACGTCATTGATCAGACGTGTCATCAGACCGGACATGCTGGCGCCGGAATCGCGGGGTCTTTTGAACGACAGCAGTTTCCTGAACATGTCCTTGCGTATCTTGCTCACGGATTCGGCACTGATGACCGCCGCCTTATGGGCGATCGCGTAGGTTATGAACGAATACAGGATGATCAAAAGGACCAGCGCCACTCCGAAGACTATGATCAATTCGTCGTCGACGGTGTTTATCCCCTTGTTCATGATGGGTTTGATAAGGTTGATGATCAGGATCTGAAGGATGACCTGCGCTAGAACCAGGAACAATATCACTGCGAGCTGCTTCCTGTACGGGTTGAAATACAGCTTTATCAGATCCTTCATGACAGCCTCTCATGCCGATGATGGTGTCGTGGATTATAATATCACTGAATGAAGATGAAGGATGGAGCCACTGGAGGGAATCGAACCCCCGGCCGCTCGATTACGAATCGAGAGCTATACCGCTAAGCCACAGTGGCGCAGTTGGTGGATTGATGTTTCAGATATAAATCTTATCAGCGTTCCGCCCCGTTACGTACAGCGCCCATACCGATGGCTGGCACATGGTATCGGGAATCAGAACATGTCCCTGAATACGACCGCATCCCTCTCCTGAAGAGGGGATTCGCAGATGAAATTGCAGTCGCGTCCGCAGTCCCTCAGGACGTTGGCCAACGTCTGCATGTCGGGGTCCGCTGCTTCCAGGGGAAGGTGTGAGATCTCTCCTTTGTCACCGTATTTGATGCAGCTGATATGGAAATGAGGTATGTCCCCTGCCAGGCTGAAGAATTCGTCCGTGAGCTCACGCATCTCCTTCTCCGATTTCAGCCATCCACCGCCCCTTGCATGGACGTGGGCGACATCCAGTACGGGACGTGTTCCGGGTACGTTGTCCATGACCTCTGCGATCTCCTTGAGGGTACCCCACTGACCCTTCTTGCCCATGGTCTCGATCCCCAGGATCACGTCGTCGATGCCTTCGTCGTCCATGATCTCGCGGCACTTAAGCAGTCCGTCGGTGACCGACTGCGTCGCTGTCTCGGGGGAATTGCCGTAGGATGCGGCATGGATCACTATGAGATAAGCGCCCATGTTGTGTGCAGCATGGACGGTGTCCATCACCCACTGGATGCTCTTGTCCCTCGTCTCCTGCTTATCCGAATTGAAGCTTATGAAATACGGAGCGTGCGCGCTGAGCCTGATGTCCCTCTCCTTCGCAAGGGCTCCGGTCTCCTTGGCCTTCTCCTCCGATACCCTGGCCCCGCGGACGAACTCCACCTCGAGTGCATCAAGCCCCAGTGCCTTGACGGTATCGAATGCGTCTTTGGGTGTCTTGCTTCCCGGCGGATATCCTGCAGGTCCGAATCTCATGCCGATGCCATCTATCAATCGGTATATGGAATGTTTGATTAAGAGCGACAATCATCACGTTGCATGGAGATCGAGATGGATGTCCTCCTTGATCCCACCCTCGGATGCGGACAGGCGCACAGGTGGATCAAGAAAGGAGATGTCTGGGAAGGCGTGCTCGGGAACGAGATAATAACGCTCAGGCAGACCGAGAAAGGTTTCGAATGCAGCGGTACATCCGACAGGAAGAGGATTTTAGATTACTTCCGTGCGGACGACGACCTCGCTTCCATCTATTCCGAGATCTCGAAGACCGATGATTATCTCGCATCCCTGGTGAAGAACTGCCCCGGCATGAGGATCCTGAGACAGGATGCCTGGGAATGCATCGCCACATATCTTCTGGCAACGAATGCTAATGTCAAACGCATAGGCATGATGGTGGAATCCGTCTGCAGGGAGTTCGGGAAGGACCTCGGAGGAAGGTTCTCGTTCCCGACGCCGGAGGAGATCATCGCAGGAGAGGACCGCATATGCAACTGCAGACTGGGTTACAGGGACTGCAGATTCGTGGAACTGGCACATCGTGTGCACGACGGTGACATCGACCCCGAGGCCATCAGGGAACTCGATTATGAGCACTGCGTGGAGACGCTCCTGACGATCAACGGGGTGGGGCCCAAGGTCGCGGACTGCATAGCGCTGTTCGCATACGGCCACATGGAATCGTTCCCCATCGATGCCCGCATCGGGAAGGTACTGAAACAGAGATACGGACAGGAAGGGAGCTACGCCAAGCTGTCCGAGTACTCAAGAAAGAAATTCGGGAAATACGCCGGCTACGCACAGGAGTTCCTGTACCATGCCGACTTTATTGAATGATTTAATCCGGAAATACGATATTGGAATCGCAGGCGCATGCCGGAGGCTTGCAGCCCATCTGTTCCTCGTAGATCTTCGCGAGCATGCCCGTCGACTTGACAACGGTACATATTCTGCACATCTCAGTGGCGAATTCTGACCTGTCCTCGGCGATGCGCTGTGCCGAGGCCTTGATCTCGGCCTCGAACTTGTCATACTGAGGACTCTCCTCGATGTACGGATTCTCTCCCCTCTTCTTCTTCAGATACTGGGAGATGGCTGCGTCGGTCACGCCGAATTTCCTTGCGACCTCTGCCTGCGACATACCGTGGGCATTCACAAGTTCCCTTGCTACCTCCCTGCGGATCGTAGGCAGAACATACCAGACGACTAGCTCACACGGAATCTTCATAATCTCTCAATGTCGTTAAGAGAATATAAAGTTAAGTCTGTTAAGCCAGGAAAACCGTCACTTTCAGATGGCGCCGGGATTGGTCTTGATGTAGAACTCGGAGACGTCCCAATCCTTGTCCTCCTGGATCCTCTGAGTGTCCTCGATCTTGACTCCCAGCGAGATCGACAGGTCCTTGAGGAAACGTTTGGCCTCCGGGGATCCCTTGAAATCCTCCACCTTGGCGCCTGTTATCGTCAGCTTTCCCTTGAACGAACCGATGATCTTCGTTCCTTTGAATATAACATTCTCGGTCGCTCCGGCTTCCCTCTTGATCATGTCCCTGAGATACACGTGCAGATTGTCCTGTGTGTTCAGCAGGAACATCTCGTTGCGCATGGTGTGGATGGGCTCATCCACGTCCGATCTGAGCATCCATGCCAACGTCGGATCGTCCTTCATGAAGAATCCCTTCACCAGGAATCCCTCGTCCTCCAGTTCTCCCAGTATGCGCCTGATGACCGCCATCCTCGAGGAGATGAAATATGCCAGCTTGTCGGCAGTGAATATGCCGAAGTCCCTGAAGTGCATCCTGACGATCTCCTTCAGTGACTCATACCTGTCCCTTCTCTCGAAGTTCACCGTATTGTACTTAGATGCCGAATCCTGATAGATCTCCGTCTGATGGAACAGGTAGTTCAGCGCTTCGACGGTGGCCTTCTCCGTAAGCGGAGAATTGGCGACGATCTCCTTCCTGGAAACGGGCTGGCGTTCCCTGACTATGGAATAAACGATCCTGGAGTTATCGTCAGATGGTTCCTCCTTGGCGGAACGGAAGAGGTTGATGCGGTCCATCGTCGTGAATCCGACGTATGCCGGGACCAATGCTGTCTTCAGTATCTCTCCGCGCTCGACCTGGCGTTTCATGGATGTCTTCTGCGACACCCTGGTCAGCACCTCGGCATCGGTACGGATGTAACCGCGCTGTTCCAGAACCTCGTCCACGTCATCGTACTTCTCTCCCGGGATCACGTGCTGTTTCCTGAACACGTAACTCAGGATCTGGGATTCAGAGAATGATTTCGCGACGAACTTTCCCTTGGCATAGAATCCGTTGATGTATTCGTAGCCGTTATCCTTCAGGACCTTCACGATGTCCTCATCGAGATCGGAAGCGTCCTTTGTCAGGATCTCCCTGATCCTGACGATCTCGGTGCCCTTCATGTTGAAGAAGCGCATGAACCTGTCAACTGATCTCAGGACATCCGGGAGCATCTCGGGATCGTCCATGTCCATGGACCTTATCTCGATGCATCCGGACATCTCCCAGACCTCGAGAGCACCAACGATACGGCTGTCCATGACCAGAGGATAGATCCACTTGTCGCCGTAACGCGAGGAGATCTCCGCCCACTTCGAACCGAGGTCGGGATCGAACAGCGAATAGATGCGTATCTCCCTGTCCTCCTCCGCGGGTGCGGTGATCCTGGGGATCTCGTCCTCCATGACCAGCATCGGGGTCTGTCCGTCGCCGACGAGGATGGTCTTCGCCCCTCTCTCGGTGGCGACCTGCACCGCCCTCTGCGGATCGGCGCCGGTGATGTATCTGACCGCCATCGGAGGTATCGGACCGTATGCGCGAACCACCTGTTCGATCATGTCCGGGACCGGGTCGAACGTGGTAATGTTGGGTTCGTAGACCTGGTAGTTGTTCTCGGTACCCCAGTCCTCCTTGTCGTCGAATGCGCGGACGATCATCAATGCCTTGTCCAGACGCATGATGGATTCCTTCACCTTGTCCTTGTCCTCGCCCGTGGCGGCAACGAGCTGCCTCATAGTCGCAGTACCCATGCCCCTGATGACGTCGAGCAGTCTCTCGTCCTCTGGAAGTATGGGTTCATGCACTGTGCCAGCAAGCTTGTCTCCCATCTCTGCGGTGACGAACCTGACCTTTCCCTTCAGGAACCTTCCCAGAAGGATCTTCCCGCTCTTGCGCAGCTCATACCATTCGTTCAGGTCGAAGTTCTCGACCCTGTTGAACACGTCTATCTCGTTGCCCGCAGACTCGTAGTAATCGAAGTACTCCATTATCGTCTTGAACTTCGGGCACTTGTGGTACCTGTATCTCTCTACCGTGTCGTAATCGAAGACGTTGCTCTTGCCCGCCTTCAGTCTCATGTGGTCCAGTTTCCTCATGTACTGGTCATTCTCTGAGATCAGGAAGCGTCCGCAGACCACCTCCTCCTCGGCAACCAGTGCTTCGAGGGACGATTTGACCTCCGAATCGCTGAGCGATAATGCGAATGATATCTCCTGGATCGTAGCGGGTGCGAAACAGTCCAGGAATCTGACGATTATGCGGTCGACGGATGCCTGGCGGTCCTGGAAACCGTCCTTGTAGCGGCAGAAGTACCATTTGTTGTTGGCCGAGATGTCCACCCTTGTGACGAGATACATGGATTCGAGCTTCCTCATGCATCTGAACGTGACATCCTCATCCATCTCCAGCTTGGCGGATATGTCGCTGAGCGCCAGAGGCTCGTCGCCGATGGCTTCGAGGACCTTTCTGTCATCAGGCGTGAGTTCCTTGTCCTTCTTCGTGGCGGAAGCGTAGAACGGGATCTCCTCGGAAACCATGATATGGGGTTCGTCAAGGAACACTGTCCCGATCCTTCCTTCCTTGATCAGTTCACGTACCCAGCCGTCGACGGTCTTCTTGTCGGCATCTGAATAGGCATAGATGTTGCGTCCGCGCTCCCTGATCGCCTGCAGCGGTCCGGTGCGGAGCAGCAGCGGAGGGATGTCATCCTTCTCGACGACCCTTCCGATCTTCTCCCTGAAGTACGGGACGACCTGGTCCTCCTCGAACTCGAACTCCTTGACCTTGTCGCCCATCGCACGGTACAGGACCTTGCGGTGAAGTTCCCTGAGCAGTGCGGAACGGTCCTCCATGAGGACGATGTCCGAGAATCCGGAAAGGATCACGCTGTGCGCAAAGGGCGACGGCGTTCCGCTGTACGGAACGGTCTTGAGCTGCATCCTGCCAGATTCGATCATATCCAAAACGACGGCGGCATTCTTGATGTCCATGTCATCCTCGAGGACCTCCCTGTAGGTCTCCTCGATCACGGGCATGTTCTCCATGTCACCCAGTGCATCCAGCAGGTAGGATGAACGGGTCTGCTGACGGTTGACGGAGATCGGACGGCCCATGTAGTTCCTTAGGATCATGAAACTCCTTGCGGCGGTGTGTCTGAACCTCAGTTTGAAGATCTCCGAATCCTTGATGGCCTTCCTCAGGATCGTCTCGAGATCCTTGGATGTCAGCATGCCTGCGATCTTCGATATGTCGATCTTCCTGGACATGCCGATCATGAAATTGTCATCAGACATCGTCACCGAGACGTTCACCCCGATGACATTGGATATCCTGTAAGCGTATCCCCTGGAGAGTGCATCGTTGACCCTCCTTCCGAACGGGAAGTGGAAGATCAGCCTCTGGTTCCCGGACGGGTCGATGTATTCCTCTATGATCAGCAGTTTGTCATTGGGGATGTCACCCGCAACGACCTTCTGCTCCCTGAAGTATGAAATGATGGATCTGGCACATCCCTCATCGATGTCGAAATCCTGTTCGAGTTCATCCATCAGGTCGTCCTCGTCCCTGTCGAGGTTGGCGCACATCTCGCTCCTGAATTCAGCGACATCCATGGACAGATCGAAACTCCTCGGCAGCATCTCGCCGGCCCATGACGGGACCGTGGGCTTCCTTCCGGTGGCCTCCTTGACGTAAGCCGTCATACCCTTAGAACGGACGAATTCGAACGAACGTCCTCCGAGAACGAAGATGTCCCTGGCGGAAAGTCTCTCGACGAACTTCTCGGAGAGTTCTCCCACCATGGAACCGTGGTTGGTGATGACGCGGTAGTTCGCTTCCTCCGGGATCGTTCCGAGGTTCATGAAGTAGATCATCCTCGAACCCTTCTTCCTTCCGAAGACGTTCTCCTCCTCGTCATACCATATCTTCGAATACACTCCCTCGTACTCGTCCTTGCTTCCGAGGTACTTCAGGACGCTGACGAACTTCTCTTTGGAAAGATTGCGGTAGCAATATGAGCCCCTGACGACCTTGTATGCCTCATCGACATCCCATCTTGCTCCCAGACTCATTCCGACAACGGTCTGGGAGAGCACGTCGAGACAATTTTCAGGGATTCCCACGCGGTCGATGTTGTTCCTGTGTGCCGCACGGCACATAACCGCGCACTCGACGAGATCGTCGGGATCGAAAACAAGCAGACGGCCCTTGGCAATCTTTCCCATGCTGTGGCCGCTCCTTCCGATCCTCTGCAGTCCCTTTGCGACAGATTTGGGCGAACCGATCTGACATACAAGATCCACCGAACCGATATCGATTCCGAGTTCCAGCGATGTGGATGACACGACGCACTTGATCTCTCCGTGCTTCAGTCTCTCCTCCACATCCAGTCTTGTCTCCTTGCTCAGCGAGCTGTGATGAACTTCGACGCTGTCTAGACCGCGTTCCTTCAGCTTGTAGACGACACTTTCAGCTCCGGACCTCGTGTTGGTGAAAACCAGTGTTGTCTCATGCTGGTCGATGAGTTCCTTCAGGGTGTCGTACATCATCGAATTGACGATATCCGATGACAGGGCGGTGACATCCTCCGTGGGACAAATGACCTTCAGATCCAGGACCTTCTTCGAACTGGACTCTATCAGCGTCACGTCACGGGTCTCCCCTGTCGACTGATCCACTCCGACCAGGTATCCAGCGATGGCCTCGATGGGTGCCATCGTTGCTGACAGACCGATGCGCGTGAACTGCGAATTGCAGAAATCCTGCAGGCGTTCCATCGTCAGCGAGAGGAACGCTCCCCTCTTGGAATCGCAGATGTCATGGATCTCGTCGAGGATGATCCATTCTATGTTCTGGAAGCTCTCCTTGAACTTCGGGGCCTCCAGTATCAATGCCAGTGATTCGGGTGTCGTGATGAGAATGTGAGGCGGGTGTTTCACCATCTTCTGCCTGTCGTACTGCGAAGGATCCCCCGATCTGACCGCGACGCGTATGTCCGGTATGTTCATGCCGTGCCTCTTGGCGGTCTCCCTCATCTCGGCCAGCGGCGTGTTAAGGTTCCTGTTGACATCATTCGCCAGCGCTTTCAGCGGGGAGATGTAGATGCAGTACACCCTTTCTTCGAGTC
>JAEEGL015582912.1_pt1 | contig 18619 bp, 19 predicted proteins | sample 9134231 | NCBI WGS metagenome assembly JAEEGL01 (sample SAMN16246548, study PRJNA631951) | gut metagenome | biome: gut microbiome; feature: rumen; material: fiber-attached | host: Bos | place: Iran: Karaj | collected 2018-10 | reverse complement strand
GAATAGATACTGGAATTCCAGCAAATATGGCGGTTCCAAATCAAGATAAAAGATTCAAAATTGATGGTGGTGTTGTTACCTATTAGGAGTTCATTTTTTTGACAAAACATAGGCAAGAAAAGCCATGTGATCATGAAGAAGGTGCGTCTTCTAAAATCCAAGAGACGCCCCTTCTATATGTTTCTTGTATGAAGTTAGATATATCCTATACCAAGTCCGCAAAACAAGTACCGAAAAGTACCGATTTGCCATTTTGATTTCCTGTTTCTTTGCCGTAGAAAAAAAGTGGCAAAAAAGGTTTTATATGTGATATGATGTAAATATTTGTTTTTCTGTAATTTTACATTAGTTAGGATGTGGTTTATCTATGATGAGATAACCTTGTCCAAAGTTACTTGGCTTTGGATTATCTCGGAATTAAACAACTGAACTTGTCGTGTTTGGATGCACCTCGGCAACATGTTTGTCAAGGTCTTTTTTTGCACTTTTGAGAATTCTGTAGTATGGATTTGAGAATTTTGTAATCAACTTTTGAGAATTTTGTTTTGTAGATTTGAGAATTTTGTTTATCTTTGCAGCCGAATAATCAATATATTATGTATAAAAGACAGCAATTTGATGAAGTAATGTCGCGCATAAAGGAGCCTCGGCATTTTATTCAGGTGATATCTGGACCACGACAGGTGGGGAAATCGACCTTGGTAAAACAGGTGTTACAGGAAATCGACATTCCGTATTTGTTTGTCACGGCTGACAGCGTTTCTTCAGATAACATAGCGTGGATTGGAGAAACATGGTCAACGGCACGTGCCAAGTTGCAAATTACGCATGCTTCGGAATATCTTCTTGTCATTGATGAAGTCCACAAGATTGGCAACTGGAGCGAAGCCGTGAAAAAAGAGTGGGATATGGACACATTCAATGATGTTCCGATAAAAGTGGTGCTGCTTGGCTCTTCTCGGCTGTTGCTAAAAGACGGACTTACCGAGTCGCTTGCCGGTAGGTTTGAAATCATTAGAATGTCGCATTGGAGCTATTTGGAAATGCGAGAAGCTTTTGGCTTCGACGTCAACCAGTATATGTATTATGGCGGTTATCCTGGCGGAGCGCTTTTGATAAACGATTATCGGCGTTGGCAGCGGTATGTCAAGGGAAGCATTATCGCTCCAGCTATCGAACTGGATGTCCTGTCGACAAAGATAGTCTATAAGCCTGAATTGATGCGTCAATTGTTTGACTTGGGCTGTGTGTATTCGGGCAAGGAGTTGTCTTTGAACAAGATGCTTGGTCAACTGCAGGACGCGGGCAATGTGACCACATTAGCCAATTACTTGACCACATTGGATGAGTCGAGATTGCTTTGCGGACTGCATAAATATGCCAACGATGCGGCGCGCAAGTACAATTCGGTCCCCAAGCTTATGGTTTACAACACCGCATTGCTTTCGGCACAATCGGGAGTTGCTTTTGAAAAGGTTTTTACGACACCTACAGAATGGGGACGCTGGGTGGAGTCGGCAGTCGGGGCATATTTGCTCAATCAAGCTGATGAAGATGGGTATAAGACTTACTATTGGCGTGAGCGTAATGATGAGGTCGATTTCGTCATTGAGTACAATAGGAAATGTGTCGCAATAGAGGTGAAGAGTGGCCGCCGTACCGAAAACGAAGGCCTTAGAAAGTTCAGAGATCAATTCCATCCTGACCATTCGTTTATTGTGGGCAGCGGCGGGATACCCGTTGAGGAGTTTCTTACTTTCAAGTTGGCCAACCTTTTTTGAGAAATCCTCATTTTTCTTTTGCCTTTCTCAAAAATTCCCTAATTTTGGAGCGTAAAACTAAAAGAAAAGCCTATGGAATAACCCGCCGCAAGGCGCAATAAGAAGCAATATACATCACATAATCAGACGATTAGCAATATTCTGTCTTATCGAAAGTTTGGCGATTTGAGATAAAGAAACCAGAATGATGCTGAAAGATGCACGTATAGCGTGTGCTTTTCAACATTCGGTTTCTTTAGGTATGCCAAACACCTCGATAAGCGGATGCAAAAGTATCACGCTTTTTTTTGTGCTGTCAAGAAACGGCCAAATATGAACCAAAATGAACCTGAAAAGATTGTGCGGAAGTGCGTTTCTTTGCAGGTGGAAAGGAATTATAGAATGATTAGCAAATATATAATGAGCACAATGAAAAACAATAGTTTACCTAGAGAAGAAAGAATGCGGATTATATTATTATCAGCGTAATGGGCCGCACGTGATTTTTGCTGTTTTGTGATTAAAACATCCTTATATGGTTTGGGTGAGATAACAATGAGATAACAATGAGTAGAAGATATAATAATCAAACAAATTAAACGAACACAGAACTATGTACAAAGAAGAATTAGAGAACTTGCTCGATGCCACTTTAGTTGATGGCGTTTTGACCGAAAAAGAAAAAGAGATTTTGTTTCCCAAAAAGAAAGAATGATTTATTCAAATTGCAATTGAGAGAAGGAAGAATCAGAGGGGCGATTAAAAAGAAATTGAGGATACAATAGTTTAATCCGTTTTAATGCTTATGATAAAGAGACTTCAAATATTATCAAGTGAATTGCCATCTGATTATTTGTGCTTTATTTCCAGCTTGGGTTTCTCAATGCCTATTATTTCTTTTGTGATTTCTTCGCAATGGCCTTGGTATGAACTGCAGCCCACTAAAAGCGATTTGGAAAACGACATCGTGTATGTTAAGCAAGAGTATTATGAATCGAATGATCGTTGCTCATGGATGATGCACGAAATCGGACATTTTGTTTTTTATAAGTGTTGCGGGAGAGTTTTGGATGATGATTATCCTCGGAATGGAGAAGAACTGTTTTCTTTTGGTCTGCAATTCTTGTATTTGAAAAACAAGGGCTTAAAAAAAGTCGAGATTCTGTCAATGATAGGCCAAAGTTATTCGGAAGAAGAAGAGCGGGTATATTCTAATGTTTTCTCTGAAATATGGGAAAAGACAGATGAAAAGTATTTAATATCACTTATTGTGAAGTATAAAAAGGAGGATGCCGAAAATCCTGTAAAGAGTAGGCGACATAATAAGGTAATCCAATGAAAACTTACAAAAAAGTGGAATTGGTGGCAATAAACGAGTCAACGGGTTCGTATGTTGCAGGTTGCCCTGCGAACAAAGTTGCCAAAACAAGATGCTCCAAGCCTTGTCAACACAATACTTGAGAATCTTGACCATAAGTTGAAGGTGTTCATGATCGGACACCTTCAACTTGGTTTTATTTGAATAACAATCATAAAATAACATAATGCTAGTAAAACTATCAAAGAATTCTTATGTCCGTCAAATGGGAGAATATGGGTATATTACCAACCAATTAACAAGACTGGACAGGGTTTATAATGAGACAGGGGCGGATTTTTTGACAAGAATCCAGAAAAATCCGTTGGATGTTGATTCTATTATTGCAGAGCTACACGAACTTTATGGAGAGAGTGTGGATGAATGCGGGTTGCGTGAGGATTTCATTTCGTTTGTCAAGGAGCTGGAGCAAAGTTGTTTTGTTGTCACAGGAGATACAATGGAAGAAATTGAAAAAAAAGATATTGATTTTTCGTATTCTTTGGGAAATCCTGATAACATATTAAAAAAACGTGCAATAGTTCTCGCCGAACCAGATTACTCCACCACAGATTTTATGACTCAGTTGTCCCATGAGAATCCTCGACTGATTTCAATGGAAGTTGAGATAACCTCTGGATGTAATGAAAGATGCATACATTGCTATATTCCAAACAAGAAGAAAGACAAGAATATCAATATGAGTTATGATGCATTTTGCAAGCTTATTAATGAATTCGCAGAAATGGGAGGGCTGCAAATTGTACTATCTGGAGGAGAGGTTTTCTTGCATCCCGATTTGTTTTCAATGATAGATTATTGTAGAGAAAAAGATCTGCGTATATCAATCCTCTCAAACCTTACAAAACTAAAGGAAGAAGATGTGGACAGATTAAAAAAGGCAAATCTTGCTTCAATTCAAACCTCTCTATATAGTTTGAACTCCGAAAACCATGATTATATTACTCGCATCAAAGGATCTTGTGAAAAAACGAAGACGGCTATCGAAAAACTAATTATGGCGGATATTCCAGTGCAGATTTCATGCCCAGCAATGAAAGCGAATTATAAAGACTATGGTGAAGTCGTACAATATGCAAGGAAGAAAGGCTGTAAGGTACAGACCGATTTGATTTTGATGGCGCAGTCGGACTTAAATACAGAGAATTTGAGTAATCGGATGAGCCTTGAAGAGGCCGAGTATGTAATCAAGGATATTTTACGATATGATGAAGATTATAAAAACATTCTTTTAAACGACAATGAGACTGACGATGTTGAGTATATTCATTCAGAACTGTTCTTAAACCAGTCTCTTTGCGGAGCCGGCTCTGATGATATTAGCATTACCGCCAACGGAGATGTTTATCCTTGTGCAGGATGGCAAAAAATGGTTGTAGGAAACATTCATAAACAGTCTTTAAAAGACATTTGGAACAATTCTGAGGAATTGAAAAAAATCAGAGCGATAACACAAAAGGATTTTCCGCAATGTCTGGAATGCAAAGCATTGAAGTTTTGTTCCCGTTGCTTTGTCCGAAACTACAACGAGAGCAATGGCGACATGTTAAAATTGCAAAAACACTTTTGTGATGTTGCTTTTTTGAATAAACGTCTTGTAGAAGAGTTTCTAAAAACCCAATCGTAATGACGGTGCACGATTCTCATGTTCATGTAGGCCAATTTAAAAATATGTATTTTTCGCCACAAGAGGTGGTGGACTTTATGGACAAAGTGCACGTTGATAAATTTGCAGTTTCCTCCACAACAGTGTGTGCTGAAGAACACGAAAAAACGATTTCTGAAATCAAAGAATTGATTAAAATTGCATCTGGTAGGGTAATACCAGTTTTATGGGTAACTCCTCGCGTGTTCAGGGAAAACTTATTGTCGGTTTATACAACTTCTGGTATTAATTGGAGATGTGTTAAAGTTCACGGGTTACAAAATTGGACTTTTAGCGAAATAGAAACCGTTGCTGATTCTGCTCAGAAAACGAGGTTGCCACTCCTGCTTCATACAGGAGGTGCTCCACAATGTGATGCTGGACAATACTACTCTTTATGTAAGGAGTATAAAAATCAAAGAATTATTCTTGCGCATAGCAGGCCGTGTGATGAAACAATCAACATCATGTTGGATTGTCAAAATGCATGGGCCGATACTGCTTTTACACCAATAACGGATATAATAAAAATGATAGAGGCTGGTTTGGATGAGCGTATCCTTTGGGGCTCTGACTATCCCATCCCTCATTGGTTTTATCCTAGACGAAACATCCTCAAGATGTATGGTACCAAAGTAATCAAACTAAAACGACTATTGCCACAAGACTCTTTTGAAAAAATAATGTTCAAGAATTTCGAAACGATGTTTTCAAATTGAATAGGCACAAATAATTGAAACTAATATAAGCAATTCCCATGAAAGAAATTAAGCAAGTTACAATCAAAGGCAGAATCATAGATTTTTATAACGATTCGTTATTTCAAGAGTTGAAAGCCTATTATGGCAAAACCACCTTGTTCAACATCCTCAAAATTGAAAGAAATGAAAATCGACACAGTGCATTCCTCGCATGGCTATTGGATAAAAACGGTAGCCATGGGCTGGGAGAGGAGCCACTGAAAAGGTTTATGAGACTGCTTGCAAAAGAGGATGACAAGTATAACGAACCTTTCTTGGTCGGCAATTATCAAATAGAAAACATGTATGTCGTCACAGAAAGACCTGCCAAGGTAAATGGGCAGAAAAAGACTGGCAGAGTAGATGTTTTCATCAGTTTTGATTATAGGTTGTTGCCTATTATAGTCGAGAATAAAGATGTTTTGCATCATGCCCGTGTCATTATAGAAAATAAGGTTTATACCGACGAGCATGACGACCAAACCAAATTCTATCTTGATTGGGTTAGGCAAGAATACAAAGGAAAGCATAACCAAACCATCATTGGAGTCTTTTTGTCCCCTCAAAAACCTGAAAAATGTTCTGGTGATGTGGACGGCTTCGAATACGTGAAAATCACCTATCAGGATATACTTCAAAGTCTCATGGAACCATTGCTGAAGATGGAAATGTCATGTGAGGCCCGGTTTTTCATTACGGATTATATTGTCAATTTAGGTCAACCTGTTCAGGATAAGGAAGAAGGCTCGAAAGGGGATGATCAAGATACCATTCTTGCCATTTCCAATTCAAATGTGAGTAAATTCCTCCAATTGCATGAAAGAAATAAAGAATTGTTGGATGCTGCATTATATGCAAAATGTTACGAGAGATACGAGAAACAATTGCAGCTTGTATTTAAGGATTATGACAAATTCAAGGATTATTCAAAGGAAACCCTTTTGATGCTTGAGACATTTTGGGATTCGAATTGTAGTTTGTTGAGAATGATAATGAATACGGCATTGAAAGACGGGGTGGATGAAGAAAACAAAGATGTTTTGACTGCAATTAACAAATTACTCAGATTAAACGAAAGCAATCGTGACAATACAAAGTATTTGGTATATGCTCAGGATGGTACCCTTATCAACGATAATGGGAAACCGTCCCCGAAAAGCCTGTCTTCTTTCTACATTTTCAAAGCTTGGCTGCAGGACCGGCCTAATGCAAACTTGAGAGAAATCCGAGAGGCTTTTCCTGTGAAAGAATGCGCAAGCAATTACCTAGCTACATATCAGTATCTGTTTTATAAAAAAGCAGATATTATGAATGCATTGAAAAACAATAAGGCTGAAGGTAAAACATATTATAATGCGCCAATGGACGAAGATGACAAAAGTACTATTGAGGCAAACAAGTATCTTACTTGGGATTTCTTTGTCGATAATGACGATAATCATTGTTTGGTAATTCAAAATGAGAAAGTGCTCTGTGTTAAAATGTGGCTCAAGAATGAGTTCGACCACTTGATTGATTATGCGAAAGAACAATATGGAATTTTGGTGAAAGAGCAGTAGTGTAATTAGAAAATAAAGCCCGTTTTATGAACGTCGGTCAAAAGTTAGAAATAATTATTTGGTAAGGCAAAATGTTAGTAACTGTATTATTATGGTTTTTCCAGAAGATTTCGCCGATACTTACCGTCCTTGGGGCGTTGGTGTTGTTCGGCAGTGGGTTTGAAGGATATGAATTTATTGTCGGAGCAATTTTGGCGGTACTTGGCCTCATTGTAGGTTGGTCAGCATGGGGTCAGGAAGTGCCGCCGCGCTGGTTTTGGGTGAAGTCGAAACTCGAATTGTTTGACAATCGGGCCTGGAATGCGTTCAGTTACGCTCTTCAGTTTTTCTTGATACCTTTTGGAATCATGGGAATCGTTACGATTGTTGATATGTTGTGATGAACAGGGACTCCACCCGGGATTATCATGAGATGGTTCTGGGGGATTTGGAGTAGTTGTTGAGTTTGATATTTTTGTCCATAAGTTGGTTAAAAAATATAGATACGGACAAAATATTTGTGATTTTTGTCCAAAAGTATGTAAAAATATATAGATATGGACAAAAATATGTTTCTATATTGAAAAGATATTGTATCTTTGCGCCAAAAAGAAACTGATGGAAAATATAGACAGACTCATTGGCCGCAAACGGGAATGTGAAGAATTGGAATGGGCGTTAAACTCAAACCGTTCGGAATTGCTCATTATGTACGGTAGACGCCGTGTTGGAAAAACATTTCTGGTGCGCAAGTTCTTCAACGATACATACAGTTTCCATTATGTCGGCGCGCACAAACAGAAAAAGGAGACCCAGTTGAATAATTTCAGGGAGGCTTTGGTCCGTTATTCTGGGGATTCGACTATTCCAAGGTTGACCTGTTGGCATGATGCTTTTTCCTGTTTGGAGGTATATCTCGAAGGTTGCAAGGAAAAGCGTAAGGTCGTGTTTTTCGACGAGATGCTATGGATTGACACACAAGGCAGCGAATTCGTGGACGAATTGGAGTATTTCTGGTCAAATTGGGTGCAAAACCGCGATGACATCGTGTTTATCGCATGCGGCAGCGCGACAAGTTGGATGAAGGACCGACTGGAGGATAACCAAGGCGGACTGCATAACCGTATCACTCATCGTATTTATCTGCGTCCTTTTTATTTGAGCGAATGCAAAGACTATCTCAAGGAACACGGTTTCGATTGGGATGATTACCAGATTTTGCAATGCTATATGATTTTTGGTGGAGTGCCATATTATTTGAGTTTGCTTCGCCCTAGCTTGAGTTTGCCACAAAATGTTGATTATTTGATGTTTCGTCGGGGCAGCGACTTGAGCGACGAGTTTAACGAGTTGTACAATGCGCTATTCAACAAGGCTGATCGCTATCTCTCCATCGTGAAACTGTTGTCGACCAAAAGGGAGGGTTTTACCCGTGGTGAGATTGAAGACGGAACGGGATACAGCGGCGGTGGGTTGTCAAAGATGCTGTACAATCTTGAGCGTTGCGATTTCATAGTTTCGTATGCTCAATTTGGTAACAAAAACAGGCTGACCCTATACCGCCTTGCCGATTTTTTCACCTTGTTTTATCTGCGTTATGTGGAGAATAACCACTCGCGTGATGAGCAGTATTGGCAGCATCATTTTGCCGACCGCAGCGTAGAAGTGTGGGAAGGATTCGCTTTTGAAGAGATTTGTCTGCGCCACCTGATTCATATCAAACGGGGATTAGGCATTTCTGGAATGGCAACCGAAGCTTCTTCATGGCGTTTTGTACCTCAAAAGAATGACAAGAGAAAAAAAGCCCAAATAGACCTTGTCATAAAAAGGGCCGACAAGATTGTTCATCTTGTGGAGATGAAGTTCTCGGAAACACCGTTTGTTATCACAAAGACATACGAGAAACACCTTCAAGAGCGGAAGAACCTCTTTATGGAAGTGACGGGCATCACGCGAGGTGTGGTGCACACGTTCATCTCCCCGATGGGATTGTCCAAGGGGCAGCATTCCACCATTGTTCATAGCCAACTAGATTCAAAGGACTTGTTTGCAGAAATCGAGTAGTTTTTGTCCGTAAGTGGGTAAAAACAATAGATATGGACAAAATGCCGTCGAACTGAAAGCCATCAACTAGAAAATCAATGCCTTGCAGGAAGAAATCGGGAAGCTGAAAAGCGATATCCATTGTTATGCAAGCTTAAACAGAGACTCCATCCGCGATTATCATGAGATGGTCTTAGGAGATTTGGATTGATAGGAGAACTCAACATTGTTTGGATATTGTGTTCTCGAACGAGCAGACTTAGTCTTTTAGACAGCCGATTGGAACGACAAAAATACCGTCGGGGCGTTGGTATGCGTATTGCCCGACAGCGGTCAGCACCATCATGAACGAAGGGCTAGGCATCTTAGTCGTGTCTATGGAGGCAGCAAGCGTCTTGAGCGCATTTACACCTTCTTCTATAAGTTTGTTTCCCCCCAATTTGACTTCAACCAATGCGTATGTCCCGTTTCTGCGGTGAATTACCGTATCGCATTCCAAGCCAGAGCTGTCGCGGTAATGGTAGAGTCTGCCATCGAGAGCTTCTGCGAACACGCGCAGGTCGCGAACGGCAAGGTCTTCGAAGAACAACCCGAAAGAATTCAGGTCGTTAATAAGGTCGTTTGGCCCAAGGCCAAGGGCTGCCGTGCCAATGCTGGGATCGACGAAATGGCGTGTGTCGCTTGTCCGGATGGCAGATTTGCTGCGTAGATTTGGATTCCATGCCTCTAAATCCTCAATGACGAACAAGCGTTTCAAGGCCTTGATATAGTCTGCCACGGTGTCCTCGTCCAATGTGGCTGAATCATTTGAAAGCATGTCGGCCTTGATGGTGGCGTAAGAGACTTGTTGGGCAATGTTGCGGGCATACGAGCGTAAAAGGAGACGGGCTCGAGTAGGACTGCGCTTCACTCCGTCGATGCGCTGAATGTCATGCTCAGCGACGGCATCGACATAGTCAAAGGCTTGGTCAAGTGCCAAGTCTCCTTCCAACAATGTCGCTTGAGGCCAACCGCCACGACAGGTGAGATAAGCCATCTTTTGCAGGTCGAGATTGCAAGTTTGCGGTTCAAAGGTCTCTCCGTCAAATAGTTTTCGGAGACTGACAAGTCCTGAAGACTCTCCCGATTCGAAAAGGCTCATCGGCCTCATTTTCAATCGGGAGAAACGCCCTGTGCCACTATGTGTGGTCTCATCGGCTTGTGGAAGCACCGATGACCCCGTTAGGATAAACTGAGAGAAGGTTCCTCGACGGTCCACTTCACTGCGAATACTGTCCCATAAAGGTGGCAAGGTCTGCCATTCGTCGATTAAACGAGGCGTTTCCCCCTGAAGCAAAGTCTTTGGACTTATTTCCAACATGTTTCGACTCTGCTTTAGCACCTCGCTATCGCCAAGGTCTAGCATACTTTTGGCCTGCTGTTGAGCTGTGGTGGTTTTTCCACACCACTTCGGCCCTTCAATCAGCACAGCCCCTTTACCTGTCAGCTTGCGTGCAAGAAGCTTGTCGGCAATCCGAGGTTTATATTCTTTTTTCATTATTCATCTTTTTGTTTTCGCTGCAAAATTACTGATTTTATTTTAATTATAAAAGCATTTCTCGAATTTTCGGTTATTTGTAGTGAATTTTTTCGGTCATTTGTAGTAGATTTGTTCGGCTATTTGTGAACAATTAGCCAAGCCTTGCAGGAAGAAATCGGGAAGCTGAAAAGCGATATCCGTCTTTATGCAAGCTTAAATAGGGACTCCATCCGCGATTATCATGAGATGGTTTTAGGGGATTTGGATTAAGCGCCCCGACTATACAAAATTCACCTCCGGGCTAATCCTAATCCCAAACTTTTCTTCCACGGAATCTTGGATTTTGTGCGCCAGTGCCACGATGTCGTGGCCTTTGCCGCCACCATAGTGCACCAGCACGAGCGCCTGCTTGTCGTACACGCCCACATAGTCATTGCGCCAGCCTTTCCAACCGGACTGCTCAATCAGCCAGCCCGCCGGCACTTTCACCATGCCGTTAGGCTCGTCGTAATGTGGTATCATGGGATACTCTGTTAGCAAAGCCTCAAATTGCGTCCTTTCAATGACAGGATTCTTGAAGAAACTGCCTGCACTACCAATCTGTTTCACATCAGGGAGTTTGGCGTCGCGGATGGCGCAGATGGCATCGTGGAGTTGCTGTAATGTTGGGTTTTCAATGCCGTTCTGCTCCAGATAGGCCTTGATGTTACCGTATTCGAGGTGGAGTGGGGCTTCTTTTTTCAACAAAAAGTCCACCGACGTGATGACATATCGCCCTTTCAGCTCGTGTTTGAAGATGCTCTCACGGTAGCCAAAACGACAGTCCTCTTTGGTGAAAACTTTGGTCTCGCCTGTGGTCAAGTCCATGGCTTCGCAACATAGGAAATTGTCTTTCAGTTCCATACCATAAGCACCGATATTCTGCACAGGTGCTGCGCCCACTTTGCCAGGAATATGGGCAAGATTTTCCACACCATGCCAACCTTTGCCAACGCAAAAACGCACAAATTCGGGCCAGTCCTCGCCGGCCTGGGCACGAACGACGACGTCGTTTACATTTTCTCTAAGGATTTCGATGCCTTTCGTGTTGATGTAGACGACGATGCCGTCAAACACCTCGTTTTGGAAAAGGATATTGTTGCCTCCACTAAGAATCAGGATGTTTTGGCTTTGCAAAGTTCCGCTTTTGATAAGCGTTTGCAGTTCGCTGATTGCGTTGATTTCTGCGAATTGCTTCGCCACGGCATCGAAGCCGAAGCTGTTGTAGGGTTTGAGGTTGTAGTTTGTTTTCATGGTGCAAAGGTAAGTGAAATCTGTGAAAACTCGTCCAAATTGAAAATGTTTGTATATTTGCGGCAAATTATTCAGTTATGACGCAAATTAGTTTCTTTTATGGAATCGTCATTTTCATGAATTTCGATGACCATGTTCCACCTCATTTTCATGCTTGGTACGGTGATTATAAGGTTACAGTAAGTATCCGAGACGGAGTGGTAACAGGAAAAATGCCAGGCCGAGCTTTGCGTATGATTTTGGAATGGCTTGACATTCACCGTGATGAGTTACTTGAGAACTGGGAAAAGGCCCAAAACGGCTCACCTTTGGATAAGATAGACCCTCTAAAATGATTGCTATGTTCCTCGAAATCAATAAAGCCGAATATCTTGGCGATTACAAAATTCGTTTGTGGTTCAACAACGATGAAGTTCGCGTTGTCGACCTCGCCAATTCATTGCAAGGGGAGGCTTTTCTCCCTTTGCGTAACAAGGATTTTTTCAAGCGTTTTTTCATCCGTTTTAACACGATTGAATGGGAAAACGGTGCCGATTTTGCTCCCGAATATTTGTATGAAATCGGGGCAAGTGCTTGAATGGTTATGAAACGCGCCATCGTATCGGTGATCAACGACTTGGTCACGGACCAAAGGGTCAACAAGTCGTGCCTGGCCTTGCAAAAGGCTGGATACGAGGTGCTTTTGGTTGGCAGGAAACAGCGCAAGAGCCCTCCCATGGATGAACGCCCATACGCCTCGCATCGGATGAAGCTGCTCTTCGAGAAAGGACCGTGTTTCTATGCCGAATATAACATTCGACTGTTTTTCTTCTTGCTGTTCTATCGCATCAACCTTTTGATTTCCAATGACTTGGATACCATCTTGCCCAACTTTCTCATCTCACGGCTGAAAGGCTGTAAGATGGTTTTCGACAGCCACGAGTATTTCACCGAGACGCCTGAATTGGTGCATCGACCCAAAGTGCAAAAGGTGTGGAAACGCATAGAAGGCTTCGTCGTGCCCAAATTGAGCGAGATGATTACCGTTTGCGACAGTATTGCCGACTTGTTCCATGAGAAATACGGTGTCAAGTGCCATGTCATCCGCAACATCCCGCCACGAAAGGCCCTGCCACCCAAAGGCGACAAAACTGCTTTGGGACTTCCTACCGATAAGCATCTTTTAATCCTCCAAGGTTCAGGCATCAACATTCAACGTGGTGCCGAGGAATTGGTGCAAGCGCTGCAATACCTTGATGACTGTTTTCTGATGATTATCGGCGGGGGCGATGTGCTGCCTGTCTTGAAGCAAATGGTTGTAGACCTGAAAATCACCGAACGTGTGCGCTTCTTCTCGAGGATGCCTTACCAGCAAATGATGGCCTACACCCAACTCGCCGAGTTGGGCTTCTGCTTGGACAAAGACACCAACCTCAATTACCGCTTCAGCCTCCCCAACAAACTTTTTGACTTCATTCAAGCAGGTGTACCGATTGTGGCCTCGCATTTGACTGAGATTGAGAAGATTATCAGACAATATGACCTAGGCCTATTTATCGAGAACCACGAACCTGCGACCATTGCTGCCACCATCCGTGAGGCTTTGTCGGATGAGGTGAGAAGAGCGCAATGGAAACAGAATTTGCACATAGCGGCACAGGATTTGTGTTGGGAGAACGAGGAACAAAAATTGCTTGAAATCTACAGACATTATGAATGATACTGATTATCACCTACATATCATAGCTTTTGACGTGCCTTATCCTGCCAATTACGGTGGGGTGATTGACGTGTTTTACCGTATAAAAGCCCTTTCGGAAGCGGGTGTCAAGGTGCATCTGCATTGCTTTGAGTATGGACGTGGCGAGCAGGAGATCTTAAATCGCTGTCATGAGGTGAAATACTACAAGCGCGACACTTCCTTTGTCAATCAGCTGAGTCTTACTCCGTTCATTGTCAATTCGCGCCGTTCCGAGGCGTTGGTTCAAGATTTGTTGAAAGATGATTACCCCATCCTTTGCGAAGGATTGCATACCACCGCTATTTTATTGGACAAACGCTTGAAAAACAGAAAAATATATGTCCGAGCCCACAATGTGGAGCATGACTATTACAATAGCTTGGGCGACTCCGAAAGATGTGGTTGGAAACGGTTCTTTTATCATGCAGAGGCTTGGAAACTAAAACGTTATGAGTCTGTGCTGAAAAATGCAGTGGGCATTTTCGCTATTTCGCAAAAAGATGCTGATTATTTTTCGCAATGTTTTAAGAACGTGACCCTTGTCCCAGGCTTTAGTGCCAGTGACTCGGTGTGCTCTGAGACGGGTAGGGGAGAATATGTCTTGTATCACGGCAACCTTTCGGTTCGCGAGAATGAAGATGCTGCCAAGTGGCTGATAGAGAACGTCTTCTCCGAGCTTGATTTACATTGCATTGTGTCTGGCTTGAATCCTTCAGACAAATTGAAAAAGCTGGCTGATAATTATTCTAATGTGACTTTGGTGGCCAATCCTGATGATGCCGAAATGATTGACCTTTTGCGTCAGGCACAGGTGAACATCTTGGTGACTAACCAGCCTACGGGTTTGAAACTAAAGTTGTTAAATGCTCTATACAATGGGCGTTTTTGTTTGGTCAATTCCGATATGGTGAAAGGAACATCATTGGAAAGTCTTTGCGTGATGGCCGATGAGCCGGAGCAAATGATAACTGAAATCAAAAGGTTGATGGATGAGGATTTCACGGAGGAAGACATCGAAGAGCGAGATGCACAAATGCGGCAATTGTATGACAACGAGGCCAATGCGCGAAAAATCGTTGAAGCTATAAGCTTTTAGTTGTTAGCCATTAGGTTGCTTGCCAAAAGCTAACTGTTAATGGCTAATAGCTAACAGCTAAAACTACTCCATCTCCGAGCAAATCACTGTGCCATTTTTGCAATTGGCGATGCGGGAGGGATATTTCTGCATAAGTGTGTAATTGTGTGTGGCCATCAGTACGGCAGTGCCATTTTCGCTGATTCTACGCAGTAGCTTCATCACATCGAGTGTGGTGTCGGGGTCGAGATTGCCTGTAGGTTCATCGGCTATGATGACGTCAGGATAGTTAAGTAAGGCTCGTGCAATGGCCACGCCTTGCTGTTCGCCGCCCGACATTTGATGGGGCATGCTCATACGCTTGTCGGCCAGCCCTACCATAGTCAACACTTCGTCGATACGTTTCGAGATTTCACTAGATTCTTTCCATCCTGTCGCCCCAAGGACAAACGAAAGGTTTTTCTCAACAGTGCGGTCAGTGAGCAGCTGGAAGTCTTGAAACACGATGCCAATTTTGCGGCGCAGATACGGTATGTCTTTTTTCCGCAGTTTGGTAAGGTCGTAGCCTGCCACTTTCACGGAGCCGTCTTTGGCGGGTAACTCTCCGTATAAAGTCTTTAGCAATGAGGACTTTCCGCTTCCTGTGCGACCGATGAGGTAGATGAACTCGCCCTTGTTTAATGTCAGGTTGACATTGGAAAGAATGAGATTCTCCCGTTGGAATATGGAGGCATTCTTGATTTCAATGATGGGTTCTGGCATATTCTGATTCAAGATTTAATTTGTAATTCGTTTTTTTGCTGTCTCGCTATGGCAGCTCTGCATCTTTTTTACTGGTAACTGATAATTACCAACTCCCCGAGGCTCCTCCTCCTCCGAAGCCTCCACCACCGAAGCCTCCGAAACCTCCACCGCCACTGAAGCTTCCGCCTCCTCCAAAACTTCCGCCCATAGGAATCCAGATGGTGCGTGTGCCGCCACCAGAATAGTTTTGGTTGCCATTGCTGGAACGGAAGATGAGGATAAGGGCAATAATGAAGATAAGAATGAGCCAGAAGGGAATGGGCTCGCCGCCGTTGGCATATTCGTCTTGGGTGAACTTGCCCGAGCAGAGATCCATAATCACGTTGATGGCGTTGTCAATACCAGTGTAATAGTCGTCCTCCTTGAAAGAGGGAATCATCTCGTAATTGATGATGCGTTTGGCTGTGGCATCGGTTACATATTCCTCCATACCGTAGCCAGGACTGATGTTGACTTGACCGCGTTCGTTGCCATTCTTAGGTTTGACCAAGATGACCACTCCGTTGTTCTTGCCCTTTTGTCCTACACCCCAACTATGGCCAATTTCGGTAGCATACTGCTCAATGGTGTACCCCTGCAGGTCATTGACAAGGAGAATCAAGATTTGAGTAGAAGTGCTATCATTGTAAGCTACCAGTTTTCGCTCCAAAATCTCAACCTGACTGGTGCTCAATGTGCTCGTGAAGTCGTTCACCAATCGAGGTGGATTGGACGGGGTCGGCAGTTGGGCTTTCAATACTGTCCCAAAAGCAAGCAATATGAAAAGTAAGCTAAGGAGTAATGTAAGCTTATGTCTATCAGTTGTTTTCATAGGAAATGTCATCTGGGATTTCGTTAATGTCGTCGGTTTGGTAAGGGAAATATGCCTTGAGTTTTTCGCCGCAACGCATGATGCCTTGTTCAAGGCCTTCAGCGAAACGGCCTTCCTTGAAGTGGCTTAGCATCAGGTCTTTCACGTCATTCCAAAAACTATCCTCAACCACATTGTTGATGCCTTCGTCGCCGAGGATGGCAAACTTGTGGTCTTTTACTGCCAAGTAGATGAGTACACCGTTGTGCAATTTTGTTTCGTTTAGTTTCAGACGGTTGAAAACGACGAGGCTGCGTTTTTCGACATTGCCACGACAGTGGTTTTCGATGTGAACTTTGATTTCACCAGAAGTGTTCAGTTCGGCTTGCTTGATAGCTTCAACCACGCGATGGTCTTCCTCTCGGTTCAGTATGGTAATGGCGTTTGACATAATTGTTCTTTTGACTGCAAAAATAGTCATTTTCCATCCATTTGGCGTTTGTGAAGCGATTTTTTGTTTCTTTGCAACCTAAAACGACAAAAAAGAATGGGTATGAACAAGTTAATCAAGTCGATAGCGGCCATTACGCTGATGCTGGTTTTTGAGGTCGGTTGCACCAAACCCTATGAACCGAACAATGGCGGAAATGAAGGAGAAAACGATAGCATTGCCGATAATGGTGGCTCGTTGAATGGCCACGAATTTGTTGATTTGGGTTTGCCTAGCGGCACCTTGTGGGCGACTTGCAACATAGGTGCAGATACGCCCGAGGACTATGGTGATTACTTTGCCTGGGGCGAGACCGAACCTAAGGAAATCTATGACTGGAAAAGTTACAAATACGGACGTTTTCTCAACGAACGTTATGAATTGAACAAGTACTGCACCGATTCGGTTTATGGACTAGACGGCTTTGTTGACAACCTGACCATTTTGGAGCCTGTTGATGACGTAGTCAGGATTTATTGGGGCGCAGACTGGCGCATGCCGACCATAGAGGAATGGGAGGAATTGTTCTTGAATACGACAGGCACTTGGACTACCCAGAATGATGTGAATGGATGGCGCTGCACCGCTTCGAATGGCAAAAGCATCTTCCTGCCTGCTGCTGGCTACTGGTGGGGAGACGCGTTCAATGCTAACCTCGGCCTCTATTGGTCATGCACGCTCAACCCTCTCTATCCGAACCGTGCATGGGGGTTCCATTTCAATTCGTTCCAATGCCACCTTTGCGGCAGCAGCGACCGCAATCGGGGACAAACGGTGCGGGCGGTGTGCTGCCGTCAGTAAAGCAACCCGAACATCCAAAGAGGGATCTTGTTTCCATAGCCCACCTCGGTTTCGTCGATGGCCAAATAGCTGTTGGGGATGTCCTTGATTTGGTCGAAGCTTTTCTTGCGCCCGCCCACTTCAAAGAGGTACTTCCCGTCAACAAGAAAATCTCCTTTGGATGGATAGGGCACCTGATGCGATTGGCTCAACTGATTGACGAAGAACAACTCACGCAATGTGCCAATGTTGGGTTGCATTGAGAAAGCGTTCGTGAGGTTGGTGTTGTTAAGGTAGATTTTTTCGGGACGTGACAGGTCCGACAACTTTCTGGGCGTGTCGGTGAGCAAAGAGAGTAGCCCTGCCTTTTCCAAGGCATACAGCATCTTCAACCCTTGGTTCCGGTCGGTGTCCAACTCGCGGTAAAGCTCCGACATGTTGGGCTTCTGTGGCACCTGCTCGGCCAAAATCATGAACATCTTCTTGGCTTTCTTGATGGTGGATTGCTCCACATTCTCAATCACCGCGTAGTCGTTCTCCAGGATGTGGTTGACCACATTCTGCAAGCGGTTGGCATAGCCTCCGAAAATATCCTTGTAGAAAGGATAATACCCTATCTTCAGATATTGGACGAAAGCAGGCAACACCTTGAAGCCGTCGCTGATAATTTCCATGGCGATGTTCTTGTGCTTTTTCAGTAGGTCCTTCAGCTCAATGACGGGGATGTCCTTGATTCCTTCAAACTTCAGGTACTCGCGGAACGAGAGTCCTGTCAGGGTGTATTCCATCAGCCTTCTTGAAAGGTCGCCTTTGCCTCTCTCCATTTTGAGCATCGACGAGCCCGTGTAGGCGACATAAAGCCCGGGGTAGTTGTCGTTGAGGTTCTTCAGGACGGTCTGCCACGAATCCAAATAATGAATCTCGTCAAGGAAAAGATAGCGGCCGCCATATGCATAATAGTCCTCCACCACATCCTCAAAAGCGTGTGTTGCAAACCATAGGTCGTCCAACGAGGCATATAGCACCTCCGAAGTGTCGGGAAAG
>JAEEGL011505213.1_pt1 | contig 18619 bp, 20 predicted proteins | sample 9134231 | NCBI WGS metagenome assembly JAEEGL01 (sample SAMN16246548, study PRJNA631951) | gut metagenome | biome: gut microbiome; feature: rumen; material: fiber-attached | host: Bos | place: Iran: Karaj | collected 2018-10 | reverse complement strand
TCGGTTATGTAATGACCAAATTCCTGGTCATGGGTTCCGGTGTGCCTACTGTTACACCCACTCCCACGGTACCCATTCCCACCGCTGGTGAAAAGTATGCTCAGGTCTCTACCGAGCAGGGTGGCCTCAACCTTCGCGAAGGTCCTGGTATGGGTTACGCACGTGTTCTGGTCATCCCCGAAAACGCCTATATGCAGGTGCTGACCTACGGCAAAAACTGGAGTTACGTCCGTTATAATGGCCATGTAGGTTATGTCATGACCAAGTTCATCAAAATGATTTAAATCTTATTTCAAAAGCATTGCGCCGTTCCTGTTATCGGGAACGGCGCATTTGTTTGGAAATATTTTATGATAGAATCTGGCAGATCAGTATGCAGTGGAACGGCTAAGTAACCCAGCCAGAATAGCACCGCCAACCGGACGGACACAGCTTTGATAATCCTGTCCACAGAGGATCATTTTTTCGACCTTGAGAGTCCCAAGCTTTTCTTTGGGCATTGAGTAGGGATTATCGGAAAGAATGACCATATTAGCAAGTTTTCCTTTTTCTAAACTACCGCGTTCTTTTTCGTCAAAGCTTGTATAGCAGCCATTGTAGGTACACATGCGCAACGCATCCTGCACACTGATGGCTTCATCCGTATTGGCATTGTTGACTGCCCGATCGATCCATGAAACAGGATCTGGCGTCGTACACGGTGCATCTGAACCAAATGAAACGCAAATACCGGCATCCCGGAAAGTACGCAGCGGGTTCAGTCTTGCGGTACGTGCTTCGCCTAAAATGGAAGCAAGGTAATCATCCGGCTCCTGTTTCCAGTTAATGAAAGCACTTTGGACAGGCATTTGGATGCCGTATTCACTACAGATTTTCACTCCTTCGGGTGTAGGCAGACAATCATGGATAATGCCATGACGATGATCCTTTCGCGGATAATCATCCAACGCTGCTTTAAGCGCACGAGTAGCCTGGTCAAAAGCACGATCACCAATCGCATGTACTTCAATCTGCAGTCCTGCCCGATTGGCGCGCTTGCAGAATTCAGTAACCTTTTCATCATCATAATATAGAACACCGCAGCCACCTTCCGCATCGACATACGGTTCATTCATTGCAGCATCATGTGACCCATAGCAACCATCTAGTGCACTCTCGAAGCAGCCGCCGATGCGCGGCAGATGTCTGCGTTTCGCAACGCGGATATCCATCGGCTGGGGAAAAACTCGCACTTGGAAACCATTGCGTAGAGATTTTGCAAATATCTTCTCAAATGTTATATCCAAATTACCTGTAAAACCTACACCACTGACAGAATGTACCATGCTGATACCGCGCGAAGCCATAAAATCTACAGTCCTCTGCATATCTGCAAACATCTCAATCAGTGACAGCGAACTGCTCAGATCGTCTGAACACTTAAAGAAAGCTTCCTGGTTCATTTCACCTGTATCTGGATGATATCCACGCAGATTTTTCACCTGGTCACGAATACGCTCCAGTAACTTTGTATTAATAATGCAGGCATGTCCGTCATATTTGACCACCATGATTTCTTTATCAGGACAGACAGCATCCAATTCTTCGCGGCTGATTAGCCGTCTTTCTTTTACAGAATATGGAGATGCGCCAAATGCAATCAGCTTTTTCTTGCTGCTCTTTGCCGCAAAATTACGCACCATTTCGGCAATTTCAGCATTTGATTCGGCATCCATCACATTAAGACCAGCCTGAAAAGTCGAGAATGAGGCAAAATGCTGGTGTGTATCGACAAACGCGGGGATCAATGCCTGCTCACCCAGTTGAATGCGCTCTGCTTTTGCATACTGCTCCGGCAACGTATTTCCGGTAAAAAGGATGCGGCCATTTTCTTCCACAAGATAGCGATGAACGGTATCGTTTTTATCTACAGTTAGGATTGCACCTTCATAACATTTCATTATTCTGTTCCTTCCTGCGGGTATGCCCGCCTTGAGTGGCTAATTTTCTTGCTGACAATCATTATATCAGATTTCAAGTCTTTCGCAAGTATCGGAAAGAATCCGCCCGTTTTTGCCAAAATATTTGACATTTTTCCCTCTACGCCATATAATAGCAACAAAGCAACCACATGTTATTGTGGGATATAAAAACAGGAGGAAGTACTTATGAAGAAACTCGTATGCTTGTTCCTTGCCGCCGTAATGATGCTGACTGTATGCAGCGCGCTGGCCGAGGATCTCAACAGCTACACCCTGGAAGAGATCATCGCCAAGGCAAAGGAAGAAGGCCATGTGGAATCCGTCGGCATGCCTGATAGTTGGGCAAACTGGGGCGAAAGCTGGCAGATTCTGACCGAAAAGTATGGCATTGCTCATACCGATGACGATATGTCCAGCGCTGAAGAGCTGAACATGTTCGCCAACGATAGCACCCGTGACATTGGCGACGTCGGCTTGGCGTTCACCCAGCAGGCGATTGACAATGGCCTGGTGCAGGGCTACAAAACCAGCAACTGGGACAGCGTTCCTGAATGGGCAAAGGCCGAAGATGGTCTCTGGATGATCGCCTACACAGGCGCCACCAGCTTCATCTTTAACAATGATCTGTGCGAAGAAGAAATGCCCACCAGCTGGGAAGATGTACGCAAGGGCTCCTATAAACTGACCATCGGTGACGTCGTTGGCGGCGCTACTGGTCAGGGTGTGGTCGTTGCGACCGCGTATGCTTTCGGCGGTGATATGCACAACCTGCAGCCCGCTTTCGATTTCTGGACCGAGATGGCCAAGGCTGGCCGTATCGATAAGGGCGACATTCTGCTGGCCCGTATTCAGGCTGGTGAAGTCCAGTGCGGCGTAACCTGGAGCTACAACTCCCCCGGTTACCGCGATGCCACTCCGCAGTACAACATGACCGTGGGTATCCCCACTGACGGCGCGATTCTGGTTGGTTATGCCAGCGTTATCAGCGCGAACAGCGACACCCCCTTTGCCGCCGCTCTGGCTCGTGAAGTGATCTTCTCTGACGAAGGCCAGATTGCCCTGGCTAAGGCCGGTGCAGTACCGACCCGCACCAACGTTCAGATCCCCGCTGAGATTGCTGAAGCAACCTTCGATCCTTCCACCTATGCAAACGCCGTAGGTATCTCTGATGCCAAAGAATATGCCGATGTTTGCCTGGAAGTCTCCGAGTGGTGGGCTGAAAACATTATCCCGCTTCTGGACTAATCTCTGATTCCCTGAATGCCTGCGGGGGCGTACTCCAAAAGTGCGCCCCCTCTTTTTTCAGATGGAGTGGAGGATTATGGAACAAAAGAAATCAATTAAAGGCCTGAGCGGCCGCAGCAATAAATATATCTATCTGCTGGCGCTGCTGCCTTTCCTTTTCCTAGTTGTCATGTATGAGTTGCTTCCGCTAATCATGCTGTTGGTGGACAGCTTTGGACTGGACAAGGATGCCAGCGTACGGTTCTCACTGGAAAATTATAAGAAAATTTTCTCTACCCTCAGCTATCAGCGTTCTATTGAGAACAGTCTGCGTATCACACTGATTTCAACAGCTTTCGGTATTGTAATTGCCTTTCTTGGTGCCCGTGCAGCCTACAACTCACGCGGTAAGTTCCGTTCCGTATTCCTTACAGTACTGAATATGACTTCCAACTTTGCCGGTGTACCTCTGGCATTTGCTTACATGATTATTTTAGGTAATGCCGGTGTTGTAAAACTGATTGCCGAGAAGACTGGTATTGGTTTTCTGGCAGACTTTGATTTGTATACCCGCAGCGGTCTGACGCTGATGTATATCTATTTCCAGATTCCGCTTTCAACTCTACTTCTGATTCCAGCTTTCAACGGAATCCGCCAGGAGTGGAGTGAAGCGAACATGCTATTAGGCGGTACGAATGCTCGCTTCTGGCTGCGTGTCGGAATTCCGGTGCTACTGCCTAGTCTCTTCTCCACTCTGAGCGTACTATTTGCGAATGCTCTGTGCGCATACGCAACCGCGTATGCCTTGCTAATGAACAACTTCTCATTACTTCCAATCAACATTTCGGCATCCTTTGTAGGTGATATCAGAACAAAACCAAAGCTAGGTGCCGCACTGTCTGTTGTAATGATGCTTATCATGTGTGTCGTCATCCTGATTAATAACTTTATTACCAAGAAGACGACCAAATGGGAAAGCAGGTGAGCAGCATGAAAAAAGGTACGAAGACATCTGCCAACATCTTTATGACCATCGTCATAGTCTGGCTGCTTATCCCTCTGCTGGCAACAATCATTTACAGTCTTTTCGAGGATTGGACAGGAATCATTCCGCGTGGTTTCACGCTGGCTAATTACAAAAAGATATTTTCCGATCCTGCTTTTCTCACCTCCATGTATCAGACGCTGATCGTCTGCGTGATTCCAATCGCGATTACTATCATCGTCGTACTGCTAGCCCTGTTTGTTGTCACTGTCTATTTTCCGAAACTTGAGAAATATGTACAGATCATGTGCATGATCCCTTACACGATCCAGGGCGTTATTCTCTCCGTATCCATCCTGATTCTTTATGCCAAAGGTAACTCGCTGCTCAGCGGACGCATGGTCATGCTGATAGGTGCTTACTGCATCATCATCCTGCCGCACATTTACAATGGCATTCGAAATGGAATGCGCGCTGTAAATATGAATATGCTGCTGGAAGCAGCTGAAATGCTCGGAGAAAGCAAGCTAAAAGCATTCTTTAAGGTCATCGTACCCAACATTCTGACCGGTATCACGGTATCCAGTCTGCTGGCAGTTGGTCTGCTCTTCGGCGATTATGTAATTATCCGCAACCTGTCCAGTTCCAACGTCAACAACATGCAGAAATTCCTGTACCAGGCAATGAAGCGTTCCAGTGCAGAATCCTCTGCAGTCTTTGTGGTCATCATGCTGATCACCTTTATCATTACAGCTATCGTGCTTACGCTGCAGAGCCGCAGCACACTCGAGAAGATCAGAAACGGGGGCAAGTAAGACATGTCGTATATCCGCTTTGAAAAAATCAACAAGATTTTCGGCACCAACCATGTGCTGAAGGATATCGATCTGGAGGTGGAAAAAGGCCAACTGGTCACATTACTTGGTCCCTCCGGATGCGGCAAGTCCACCCTGCTGCGCTGCCTAGCCGGTCTTGAACAAGTAACAGATGGTCATATCTATCTTGATGGACAGGAAATCACAGATGTGATTCCTCGCCGCCGCGGGATTGGCATGGTGTTCCAGCAATATTCTTTGTTTCCCAACATGAACGTACGCGATAATGTAGCCTATGGCTTGAAGTTGAAAAAGCTGCCTAAAGCAGAGATCAACAAAAAGGTTGAGGAAATGCTGGATATCGTTGGTCTAAGCGAAAAAATCAGCCAGTATCCGGCACAGCTCTCAGGTGGTCAGCAACAGCGTGTCGCGTTGGCTCGCGCTATGGTCACAGCTCCGAAAGTGCTCCTTCTGGATGAGCCTCTAAGTGCTATCGACGCGCTGCTGCGTAAAAACCTGCAGATCGAAATTCGCCGCATTCAGCAAAAGCTGGGTATCACCACAATTTTCGTCACTCACGATCAAGATGAAGCAATGGTCATGTCCGATATGATTCATCTGTTCCATGAAGGCAAGATCGAGCAGTCTGGTACGCCGGAAGAAATCTATACCCGTCCTGCGACCAAGTTTGCTGCTACTTTCATTGGCAATTACAATCTGCCCAGTGCTGCAGAATTCAATCGTGTATTCGGTGCAAACATTGCCGGCGAGGATGTTGCCGTACGTCCAGAGATCATCACAATCAGCAGAGCACCGGTTGAAGCAGCAGAAGGTCTGCTCGTCAGCCAAGGCAAGATCGTCAGCCATATTTCTCATGGAAACCTGGTTCGTTTCGGTGTCGATCTGAGCGGTCTTGTGTTAAATGCCGACGTCGTTTACGAAAACAAGATGGACTTTGGTGAAGGTGATACAGTCTACGCCGCCATAAAGAAAGATCTCGTTATCGGTCTTTGATCATAACAGAAAAAAGCTGCACTTTGCCAGTTTTCTGGCTTTGTGCAGCTTTTTATAATATACTTCTAGAGAATAATCAAACACCCGGTGTCCTGTAAAGGCAGTCCTTCTGACTGCATTGCGAGCAGTCATGCAATGCCGAATGTGCACAATGTGTTCTGGAAAGCATCACACGGTACATCATTGACTTTGCCGGGGACAGGACGCCGTGACAGGAAAGGCTGAGAAACGGAAGTAAAGCTCTCATTTGTTCCAGAGCTTTTCTTTGTTCTTCCTTTCCAAACCCAATTCCCGGCTCTAGTTGCTGGCCAAGGAACAATCCCTCTTTCGCAAGCTCAAGTTCAAGCAATGCTGCCACCTGCTTGTCAAGCTGAAACAATAGCTCATCGCAAAGAACGTTCATCAGACTGCCTTGTATACATTTCCCTTTTTTAAATTGTTTTGATGCCTCGACTTCTGCATCTGGGCCCAGTGAAAGCACAACATCCAGCCACTTATCTCTTTCATAAAGAATCACAACAGATGTTCTGATGCTTTTTTGCAATAAATCAACCGTCTCATCCCAAACAGCTTCATAGACAGTTCGACAAGGCAGGTTTGGTGTGCACTTCAGCCATCCAAACACTTCTTCTTGATCCGGGACCAGGTTAAAATATTCTGCACCTATCAGTTTTATCTTTTCCATTGCAATCCAATCCATCTTGCTGCTGTTGCAGTACGGAATTCTTCGCAGTCCAAGGGCAATTTTTCTTTTTTCTCCTTTGGAATCATTACCCCACAGAGTAGCAGCGAGAATTGTTTTCTGATCCCCTGTCTAACTGCAAGCTGATTAACTTTATATATTCCCTGTGCATTTTCTTCGTTAAATGCCATGCATATAACATACTTAAGTCCGTGCTCCGATATAGCATCTATAAATTTCTCAGGTGCAACATCCAGTCCTAAATCTATATAGGGAATGCCCCAGGCCTTCATTAGCATCATCATATGATCATTTCCTGCTACGCTTGTATTCCCTTCCAGAGCACCGCAGCATGCAATTGGATTTATATTATCATTATTGACTGCTTGCGCAGCATATGCGACAGCTGTCAATTGGCAGAAAGGAACTTGTCCATTTATATATCCGTCTGTAAGTTCATTCATCAAAGCGTTCTTCCATGAAACCACCGTGCTCCGACCCAATACTAACGAAAGATTATTAAGTAAATATCTGTCAGCACAAAGAAGTGCACGTCTTACGGCGGCCTTTCCTGCTTCTTCATCAATCAGATTCAGGCTCAAAAAGAACGCTCCTTTCTTTCTTTTTTGCTGATTTCATTATAAGAAAGGCATTTCTTCTTGTCAAGAAAACCAAAGGTATAGTTTGTTCCCAACTCTACGTTGACACGGAGCACGGTATGTGTTATAAAGATTAGGATAGGTAATTGTTTGTTTAATTTGGAATTTTGTAAATCTGCGTTTTTGAAAGGAGACTGCGATGCGCGAAGAGCAATTGCTCAGTGTGGGCATCGATATCGGCACTTCTACAACGCAGTGTGTCTTTAGCCGTTTGACTCTTAGCAACACAGCTTCTGCTTTTTCTGTCCCTCGTATCAAAATTACGGAAAAGGCTGTGCTCTACCGTGCTCCCGTGCGTCTAACCCCTTTGCTCCAGGCAGATACAATTGATAGCAACGCATTGGAAGCCATGATCAGAGAAGACTACAGGAATGCTGATATCTCTCCTAAGGATATCAAGCTCGGTGCTGTTATCATTACCGGCGAAACCGCACGAAAAGCAAATGCACGTGCTGTTACACAGGCCCTTTCGGAATTAGCAGGGGATTTCGTTGTCGCTACTGCCGGACCTGCTTTGGAAAGTGTTCTTGCCGGCCGCGGATCAGGAGCATCAGAAATCTCACAGCAACGAGGGCGTTCCGTGCTCAATCTTGATATTGGCGGCGGAACAACAAACATGGCTCTGTTTGAAGGTGGTTCTCCTTCCTGTAACGGATGTCTTGATATCGGGGGGCGCCTCCTGCGTTTCCAATCAGATGACCACACTGTGCTCTCTTTCAGCCCTGCAATGGAAAGGATTGCTCAAGCGTGCTCCGTTCAATTAGAAGTCGGCAAATATCTGAGTGATTCTGATCAGGAGCATCTCGCCCAGCGCATGTCCCTTGTTCTCGAAGAAGCTGCAGGCCTTCGGAAAAGGACGCAGTTGCATGATGCTTTAACAGTTGAGCATAGCTTACCCGATGATATCCATCCGGAACTCTTCACTTTTTCTGGGGGCGTTGCTGACTGTATATATGGCATACAGGATCTGCAAGTCTTTCATGATCTTGGCAAGATGCTTGGACGTGCCATTGCACGTTCTGCATTCTTTGAACAGCATCGCGTACTTCGACCTGTTGAAACTAGTCATGCCACAGTAATCGGTGCGGGTGCCTATAGCGCTACGGTATCTGGCAGCACAATCCAATTTCAAGGTATGCAACTTCCTCTACGCTCTCTCCCAGTATGTACAGTTCCTTTCTCTTCTGCCAACGATATCAGCCGTCTGCGCAAATCTATCGAATCACAATATGAGGTTTTTGATGGAGAATGCGCTGTTTATATGCAGGGTATACTCTCCCCGGACTGGAACACAGTCCAAGATGCTGCCCGAGAAATCGCAACAGCAATGGAAAAACATGATCCCAAAGTGATTATCCTGCGCGAAGACATGGCAAAAGCACTCGGGCAAGCACTTTCCAGATTCTGGCCTGCAGGGACTCCGTTCCTCTGCCTGGATGGAATCGAATTAGCTTATGGTGACACGGTGGACATTGGTGCTCCATTAAGTGGAAACAGGGTCGTACCGGTCATTGTCAAAACATTCGCGTTTTCTCAGAATACAGGAGGATGACAGCATGCATCTATGCGTAACACTCGGCGGTCATACCTACAGCTTCCGCGATGTCCGTGAAGTAATGGGTAAGGCCAATGATGAAAAATCGGGCGACCGGCTGGCTGGCGTTGCGGCAGAATCGCCGCAGGAGCGTGTAGCAGCCCGTGTTGTGCTGAGTCATCTGACCGTCCGTGATATCTGTGAACATCCTGCCGTACCATATGAACAGGATGAAGTTACGCGCTTGATTCTTGATGATCTGAACATGCAGGTGTATCGTCGCTATCAGGATCTGACCATTGGAGCGCTACGCGAGAGGATTCTTGCCTGTCCGTCTGAAGAAATCGCTGTAATGCGCCGCGGATTATCCAGTGAAGTCATCGCCGCAGTCTGCAAACTGATGAGCAATCTCGATCTAGTATATGCTGCAAAGAAAATGCGTGTAACAGCAACCTGCGTTACAACCATCGGCGAGCCTGGCACGCTGTCCGCACGACTCCAGCCCAATCACCCGACTGATGATGTAGAAGGTATTACAGCTTCCACTCTTGAAGGTCTGACTTATGGCGTTGGTGATGCTGTAATCGGCCTTAATCCAGTCGACGCATCCACGGACAGCGTAAAAGCAATTCTCAGCCGTTTTGCCGAACTGAAAGCAAAATATGATATTCCAACACAGAACTGTGTACTTGCACATGTAACGACCGCTATGGAAGCTGTCCGTCAGGGTGCTCCATGTGACCTGATTTTCCAAAGCATTGCCGGTTCAGAGAAAGGCAACGCTGCATTTGGGATCAATAATTCCATGATTGCAGAAGCAAAAGACCTGATGGCCCGTGAAGGGACCTCCGCTGGTCCGAATCAGCTGTACTTTGAAACCGGCCAGGGCAGTGAGCTGTCCTCCAACGCCCATAACGGCTGGGATCAGGTAACAATGGAAGCCCGCTGCTATGGCTTTGCAAGACATTTTAAACCATTCCTGGTCAATACTGTAGTAGGCTTTATCGGACCGGAGTATCTTTATGATAATCGTCAGTTCATCCGTGCCGGTCTTGAAGATCATTTTATGGGCAAGCTGCATGGCCTGCCTATGGGCTGTGACTGCTGTTATACAAATCACATGCGTGCAGACCAGTATGATAATGAGAATCTTGCCCTGCTGCTTGCAGCAGCCGGATGTAATTACTTCATGGGCGTACCGCACGGCGATGACGTTATGCTCAACTATCAGTCCACCAGTTATCATGATATCGCGGCAATCCGTGAAACCATGAATCTGAAGCCTATCAGTGCTTTCGAAAAATGGATGGAAAAATGGGGTTTCTGGCAAGATGGACACCTGGGACGGAACGCGGGAGACGCGTCAGTTTTCCTGTAAGCAGACGGAGGATGAAGAACACATGACTGAACAACAGATCCGTCAGGTGGTGGAACAGGTACTCCGGCAACTGCAGGCCGGTGCTCCGATTCAGTCTGAAAATGCTGCTCCGATAGCATCTGATGCCCTTCCTGATATTTCTGCAATCGATATCCGCAAACAGTATCTGGTAGAAAACCCGCATGACCAGGCCGCTTTCTTGGCAATGAAAGAGCGTACGCCTGCACGCATCGGTGTCGGGCATGCAGGAGCGCGATACCGTACTGAAACTATGCTGCGCTTTCAAGCTGACCATGCCGCTGCACAGGACGCTGTATTCTCCGATGTTCCGGAAGATCTCATCCGTCAAGCTGGCTGGCAGGTATTCCAAACAACCTGTGAGAACCGCGAAGAGTTTCTGACCCGCCCAGATAAAGGCCGTATCTTTTCCAATGACGTTCTCCAGCAAATCCGTCAGGCTGTACCACAGGGCACACAGGTCGTGCTTTATGTAGCCGACGGCCTTTCCTCAAGCGCAGTACAGGCAAATGCACTCAACATTCTGCCGGTCATCAGCGAAGGTCTTAAAGCTGCAGGCCTTCGTGTAAGCGATCCATTTTTCGTGCGTTTTGGTCGCGTTGCAACAGAAGACCAGATTGGCGAAATCACCAATGCTGAAGTAGTCTGTGTACTGCTGGGTGAACGTCCGGGCTTGGTAACGGCAGAAAGCATGAGCGCTTATATCGCCTATCGTCCATCTGTCGGCATGAGTGAAGCACGACGTACCGTGCTCGCGAATATACACCGCGGCGGTACACCTGCCGTTGAAGCCGGCGCGCATATAGTAGATCTGATCCAGCTGATCCTTCAGAAGAAGGCCAGCGGAACCGATCTTCCAATTTAAATTTTCGTCTATCAGGAGGAGGGAAACAGCTTGCAGGGTGATCGCATGCCAGCCAAAGTATTGGCTGTGCGCATGATTCCGCGTGTAGATGCGGGACTGCGGGAACGCTTCAAGCTGGATCCCCGTATCCATTCGCTTGGTCTGCTCACCTGTGACAGCGATGATGTAGGATATACAGCATTAGATGAGGCGACAAAGAAAGCAGATGTCTCCGTATGCTATGCGCAGTCCATGTATGCCGGTGCAGCCAACGCTAATACAGCTCTAGCTGGTGAATTTCTCGGAATTCTCGCTGGACCTGCTCCTGATGAAGTAGAAAGCGGCTTACAGGCAGCGATCCATATGATTGAGCACGAGGCCAGCTTCTACTCAGCCAATGCCGATGACAGTGTTATCTATTATGCGCACTGCATCAGCCGCACAGGAAGTTATCTCTCCGCCCAATGCGGTATCCCGGCGGGAAGCCCACTGGCTTATCTCATTGCTCCACCGCTAGAAAGTGTGTATGCGATGGATAAAGCACTAAAGGCTGCACAAGTACGTATTGTCGATTTTTACGGCCCTCCCTCTCCAACAAATTTTGGCGGAGGACTGCTGACCGGTTCCCAGTCAGACTGTAAAGCAGCCTGTGAAGCTTTTGCCAGGGCGGTGATTGATGTAGCCACACGCCCATATGAATGGCTGGAACGCTAATCATCAAAAGAAAGGACAACGAGCATGGAGATTACTGCCTTAGGCATGATCGAGACCAGCGGCCTGCTATCAGCAATCGAAGCAGCAGACGCAGGTCTGAAGGCAGCACGAGTGCATCTGCTGGGCACGGATTATGTGCGTGGCGGTCTGGTTATGGTTCGTTTTGAAGGAGAAGTAGCAGCCGTACAGGCGGCTGTGGATGCAGGCACAATGGCCGCACAGCGAGTAGGGCTCGTGGTCAGTTCGCATGTGATTCCTCGTGCCATGCCAGAAGTGTTCTGTATGCTGGCCAGTGATCCCGGCGTAGGGCCAAATAAACGAAACCAAGGCGGCTGTGCCTCTTGCGGCGGGTGCGAAGGCGGTATGCGTGAGTTGCGTGCTTGCCAGGCACACTCTTCGGAAAAAAAGATTCCCATTGAGCAAGTATCGGAAAACAAATCTCCGATACTTCCGAGTCTGGATGAGTTGAAAGACTGGAAAGTCGTCCGTCTGCGTAGTTTCGTGCGGCGTCTTCCGGGTTTCTCTCTGAAAGCATCTGAAATTCGTTTTGCCACTAAGGCAATGCTACTCTCTGCTTTGGAAGATTACTATCAGCGTCAGTGACAGGCGCATATGAAGGGAAGTGAATGCCATGGAACTGGATAAAGACCTTGCTTCTATCCAAGAGGCGCGTGATTTGGTCAAAAAAGCTAAAGCAGCACAGACCGTGCTTGCCGAAATGGATCAGCAGCAAGTAGACCGCATTGTGGCAGCTATGGCGCATGCAGCAGAGAGCGCAGCGCGCAAACTGGCTCAAATGGCAGTTGCGGATACTGGCTTTGGCAAGGAAGAAGACAAAGTCGTCAAAAATCTTTTTGCTGCCTGCACCGTCTACCGCTCCATCAAGGATAAGAAGACTATTGGGATCATCAATGAAGATACAGCAAAAAAAATGCTGGAAGTCGCCATACCTGTTGGCGTAGTAGCCGGTCTTGTACCTAGTACGAATCCGACCAGCACGACCATCTTCAAAGCCCTTATCTCGGTTAAAGCGGGCAATGCGCTAATCGTCTCTCCACATCCTTCTGCTCTGAACTGTATAGGGGAAACAGTGCGTATTCTGAACAGCGCCGCCATTGAAGCGGGTGGTCCAGACGGTCTTGTAACAATGATGACACTGCCGACACTGGGCGGCACTGCCGAGCTGATGAAACGCAGCAACATGATCATCGCCACGGGTGGTTCAGCAATGGTCAAAGCAGCATATTCCTCCGGAACACCTGCGCTTGGTGTCGGACCCGGCAATGTCCCTGCATATATTGAGCGTACTGCTGACATTCCCAATGCCGTACGCCGAATCATTGCAAGCAAAACATTCGACAACGGTACTATCTGCGCCTCAGAACAGAGTGTTGTTACCGAGGAATGCATTCGAGATGAAGTAATCGCCCAGTTCAAGCGCCAAGGCGGCTATTTCGTATCCGGCGAGGAACAGAAAAAGCTTGAAGCCATCATGAAGCGCCCTGGTGCAGATACGGTCAATCCCCGTATAGTAGGCAAAAGTGCTCTTGAAATCGCTGCCATGGCAGGCATCCAAGTTCCGCAAGACACGAAAGTCATTCTTTGCCATCAGGATGGCGTAGGCAAGGATTATCCTTTCTCCATTGAAAAGCTTTCTCCATTGCTTGCCTTCTATACAGAGCCTGACTGGCAGCACGCATGTGAACGCTGTCTGGAGCTTCTTCGTTTCGGTGGCATCGGTCACAGCCTTTCTATACATACCAGCAATCCGGAGCTAGTACGTACTTTTGTAATGAAAAAACCTGTTTCACGTCTCTTAGTCAATACAGGATCTACACAGGGCGGCATCGGTGCCACAACAGGCATCAGTCCCTCTTTCACTCTTGGCTGTGGTGCCGTAGGTGGCAGTGCAACCAGTGATAATGTGACTGTACACCATTTGTATCAGATCAGGCGTGCAGCATACGGACTAATTGAACCGGAAGATGTTGCAAAAGAAACCGGCGCATGTTCTGCCTGTTCAGCACCTTCTCAAAACATTCAGAGCAATAACGTAAGCTCTGATGAGATGGAACGCATTGTGCAAGCCGTATTACGACAAATTCGCGGAATCAACTGATACTCCCGCCTGGGGGCAGGCGTTATGAAATAGTATGTCCTAATTAGACAAGGAGGTTTACAATGACTCAGGATTATGAAAAGATCGCACTAGGCATGGTCGAAACCAAAGGCCTAGTCGGATCAGTAGAGGCAGCGGATGCCATGGTCAAGGCGGCAAACGTAACGCTGATCGGTAAGGTGCATGTAGGTGGCGGACTTGTCACTGTCATGGTGCGTGGTGACGTAGGCGCCGTCAAAGCAGCAACAGATGCCGGTGCAGCTGCTGCTCAGCGTGTAGGCGAACTCGTTTCCGTACACGTTATTCCCCGTCCGCATCCCGAAGTGGAAGGCATTCTTCCCCATCTGGATCTGTAATAAAGCACAATGCTTGAGGAGGTACATTTATGAATCCTGAAAAGATTGCTTTGGGTATGATCGAGACCCGTGGCCTGGTCGGTTCCATCGAAGCAGCCGATGCTATGGTCAAAGCAGCTGACGTTACACTGATCGGCAAGGTGCATGTGGGCGGCGGACTGGTTACCGTCATGGTCCGCGGTGAAGTCGGTGCCGTCAAAGCAGCCGTAGATGCCGGTGCAGCTGCAGCTCAGCGCGTAGGCAACCTGATTTCCCAGCATGTGATTCCTCGTCCCCATGGCGAGGTGGAAGGCATCCTGCCCCATATCGAGGCCTGAAGCGGCATAACTACTATCCGCTGACGCTCTCCTGACATGAGGAGGCTTATTCTCTATGCGATATATTACTGAACGCGAGCTTCGTGATCAGTTTGCTTCCGGCGTGCCTGAAAATTACCAGATCCCGGCTGGATGCATGCTGACTCCCGCAGCAAGGCAGTATTTGCTGGATCTGCGTCTCTATCGTCATCCCGATACACGCACAAAAGCATCTGCGCCTTCCGGTGCGCGCAAGCCGGAGCACATGACAAACCTGAATGCGCATGAGATGGTCTGTAAGGATCATCCCCGTATTGTGCTGCGCGGAAAGCTAGACACGCTTGAAAGCGAAATTCTCGTGCTCCTTACTGAGTGTTCAAATGAATGGCGTGCTCCGCTACAGGACGCCTTGTGCCTGACACGTGCTGTCCTGGCTGCAGAAGTCCGTGAAACGCCCCTCCAGCCATGGAAACTGGATGGAATGGATGCTGAAGAAGTGCATCGGTGCTCCCATCATCCTGAACAATTCGGTTTTCCTGGACACATTCTGCCTGCTGTGGAGCACGGGCGCACAGCCGCACAGTTTAATCGTCTGCGTGCAGTGACGCGTGAGACTGAACTGGCAGCCATTCATGCTTTTTGGAACGGACAGCGAGTGGAACGGGAGGATCTGATAAAGGCACTGAACCGTTTGTCCAGCTATTTCTATGTATTGCAGCTTCGTGCTGCACACCGCTGACGAGGAGGAATGCTCATGGATCAAGTTGACGCCATCGTTCGTGAAGTCCTTTCCCGTCTGCAGAAAGAGCAGAACGGAGCACCTTCTGCGCGCTCAATTCCTGCAGAAATGTCTGCACGTCACGTGCATCTGTCCATAGAAGATCTGAAAGTGCTGTTCGGTATTGACAAGCTCGAATGCGCACGTGAGATTTCACAACCCGGGCAGTTTCTGTCTTCCTGTCGTCTGCGTCTGATCGGACCTAAAGGAACGATTGATAACGTAGCCGTTCTCGGACCCACGCGCAACGCAACCCAGGTAGAAATCTCCGCAACAGATGCCCGTACGCTAGGAATACAAGCACCAGTCCGATTATCCGGTGAATTGCAGGATGCGGCAGAGATTGCTCTGCAGGCTGGTAACAAGATCATCACGCGTAAAGCAGCGATTATCGCAAGACGACACCTGCATATGACCCCCAAGGATGCCGCTGAATTCCACGTACAAAATGGTCAAATGGTTGCTGTACGCGTACAAGGCAGCCGTCCACTTATTTTAGAAGAAGTACCTGTACGTGTATCCGAACAGTCAGCACTAGCTCTGCATATCGATACAGATGAAGCTAATGCAGCTGGTATCAGCAAAGATGCAGTATGCAGGATTGTCAGCTTTTGTGGTATGAGCTCATGCGCTTCCTCCACAGACTGTTCTCCTAGCACTCCGGCAGGATCGGCTAAAAGTGAAAGTTGCACCACACTGCCTGGAAAACTGATAACGGAGTATGATATCCGCGGACTAAAAAAGCAAGGCGTTCAAGTCCTTTGTATCGCTGCCGGCCAAATCATCACGCCCTTGGCACGGGATACAGCCAAGTCATTTGGAATACGCCTGGAATACGGAGGATGAGATATGTTTATTGCAAAGGTGATCGGCAATCTGTGGGCAACCCGAAAAGAAGAATCTCTGATTGGCCGTAAACTGATGATCGTACAGCCTGCTGATTTGGACGGCACTCCAAAGGGTGAACCGCTGGTAGCAGTAGACACCATTGATGCCGGCGTCGGAGAAATGGTCATTGTGGCACAGGGCTCTTCTGCTCGTAAAACAGTCGGCCAGCAGGATTCTCCTGTGGATGCAGCTATCGTTGCGATCATCGATATTCATGAGGTCCAAAAATGAGTGATCTAGACCTGCTTCTGCACGGCGGTGTAGTTGGCGGTGGCGGTGCAGGTTTTCCGCTTTGGAAAAAGCTCTCTGCTCCTGCTGAACAACTGCTAATTAACGGCGCAGAATGTGAGCCGCTGCTGAAAAGTGATCAATACCTAATGCGTCGCTATGCCGACAGGCTGGTGTGTGCCGCATCAAAGCTTGCTGCAATCATCCAGGCAAAAGAAGCTGTAATCTGTCTGAAAGACCATTATGGTCCTCAGATTGCTGCCCTGAAAGAAGAATTGGAAAAGCAGCAGTTCAATCCACCTGTACGCCTACACTTGCTACCCACTGTCTACCCAATTGGTGATGAACAGGCTTTAGTGCATAGCGCAACGGGAAAGACCGTCCCCCCGGGAGCACTCCCGGGTTCGGTCGGCTGCACTGTCGTCAGTGTATCAACTGCGCTCAATGCTCTGCGTGCACTGGAAGGCAAGCCTGTAACTTCCCGCTTTGTCACTGTAGCTGGTGAAATACAAAACCCAGGTGTATACCTTGCTCCGATCGGAATGCCCGTCAGTTTGCTGCTCCAAGCAGCTGGCAGCCCGACCGTTCCTTCTTTTCGTCTGATGCTAGGCGGCCCTATGATGGGCTTGTTGGCGGATGAAAACAGCGAACCTGTGGTAACAAAAACATTAGGCGGTGTGCTTGTGCTCCCATCGGAGCACGTTTTGGTGCGTCATGCACAACTTTCAATGGAGCAAGCACGCACGCGAGCACGAAGTGCCTGCATCCAATGCCGTACATGCACGGATCTGTGCCCTCGCCATCTTCTCGGGCATCCGATTTTTCCGCATATGACCATGCGTGCTTTTGCGGCTGGCAACCGCTTAGAACCTTCCGCTCTGCTTTGTATGGAATGTGGTGTCTGTGAACTGTATGCATGTCCAATGGGCCTCAATCCCCGCAGAATCCAACAGGCGCAGAAAGCCGCACTTCGTGCTGCTGGCGAAAAACCCATTTTTGATTTGAAAGATGCTCCTGCTCTGGCATATTATCATCAGGCACCTTCCGGACGTGTGCTTGCACGTATCAACGGTGCAAAGTATGATATCCCAGTCCCAGACGAAGCAATATCAGTATCTACTCCGCTGGCCTGTATCCCCATGAAACAGCATATTGGCGTTCCGGCTGTTCCCTGTGTGCAAGTCGGCAGCAGAGTACAGCGCGGCGATGTAATTGGGAAGATGGCGCAAGGGGCACTGGGTGCCGATATCCATGCTGGAATCTGTGGTATTGTTGAGCGTTCGGATGCTGATATGATTGTTATCCGCGCTGAAGCATAACCGGGGAAAGGAATTATGACATGATTGCTTTGGGTTTGCTTGAAATCAACAGCATCGCTCGCGGGGTCATCGCAGGTGATGCCATGCTGAAAGCAGCAGAAGTCACACTGCTGAAAGCCGGCGCTGTCTGCCCCGGAAAATATACAGTTGTCATTTATGGAGAAGTTGCAGCTGTTGCCTCAGCAATGGATGCTGGAAAACAGTACGCTGCTGAATATTTGGTAGACGAGCTGACTATCGCCAGCCTGGATCCGCAAATGGTGCAGGCCATATCCGGTGGTAATCCGCCTTCTGATCTGAGCGCAATGGGTGTAATGGAATTTTATACAATCGCAGCAGCCGTAGTTGCAGGAGACCTAGCGGCCAAAGCCGCCGATGTGCACTTAATGGAAGTCCGGCTCGGTCTGGGAATCGGCGGAAAATCCTATGTCACGCTCTGCGGTGAAGTCGCTGCCGTACAGGCAGCAATCGATGCAGGTACTGTGCCTTCAAAAAAAGAAGGAACACTGGTATCAACCTGCGTGATTCCTTCACCGCGGCATGAAATATTTGAAGCAATGCTATAAGAGGAGAGACAATATGGAACAGTACATCTTCGCACATCGCGGCGCCTCTGCATATGCGCCCGAAAATACCCTTGAAGCCTTCCGTATGGCAACTGATATGAGAGCAGACGGCGTAGAACTAGATGTTCATATCTGCCGCAGCGGTGAACTGGTAGTCACTCATGATGAAACCATTGAGCGCGTATCCGATGGTGAAGGTTGGGTAAAGGATCTGACGCTGAGCGAGCTCAAGCGCTTCCAC
>JAEEGL011388793.1_pt1 | contig 18619 bp, 23 predicted proteins | sample 9134231 | NCBI WGS metagenome assembly JAEEGL01 (sample SAMN16246548, study PRJNA631951) | gut metagenome | biome: gut microbiome; feature: rumen; material: fiber-attached | host: Bos | place: Iran: Karaj | collected 2018-10 | reverse complement strand
CGTGGATGATGAGCGTCTTGAGGGGCTAACTCCCAGTGAAAGATACGATGCAGTTCAAAGGCTGAAAGTCCGAAACCATATGGAGAACACAATCCGAGATTTTGTGAACATGGCTATGATCGACGGTCAAAAGGTCTCCCTTCGTCATTCTCCCAAAAGACTGATTGAGGATCATGACTATTATGTAAATAACAGACCTCGTTCTTATTATATGAAGAATATGTATCGGTTTAAGATCCCAAAAGAGTCTCAGTTTAATAAACTTAGAAACGTTTTGCCCAGTGAGTTTGAATGGATCAAAACCAGGACTCGCCTTGCTGATGAAAGCATCATGCAGCACCACTGCGTATGGTCTTATGGAGAATATATTCATAAAGATCAATCCACCATATACTCTTATGTTGATTCTGAGGGCAAATATGGTGATGCAGGTTTGCGCTACACCATCGAGTTTAAAAGGCGGGAAAGTGGTTTTTATATTGCGCAGATGCAAAAGAAGTACGACAGAGGTGGAAGCGAGTCTTTGCGTGACGAGATCAATAAACTTCTCAAGACTGCATAGATGCTTATGGTAAGACTTTTTCGATGAGTTTAGAAATGACTTCGGAGACGGATGTCTCATTTTCCTCCGCAAAGTTTTTCAGTCTTTCATAGGTATCATCTCTCAGATAAAAAGATCTGGAATGAGCAAGACCGGACGGTTTTTTGATCAGATTCAGTTCGATGACAGAGGTTTTTGGAACAGAGCTTTCCTGTTTGGAGGGCTCTTTTTCTTGTGATCTTGCGAGTTCTCTTCGGACCTGCGCTTCTCTCCCATTTAAGGATTTTTCGATCTCACTGGCAAAATTTGTATTATTTTTCATTTAAAAATTCCTCCACAAATGCTTCGTAATCTTTTCCGGGGGATGAATATGGTGCATAATCTGACAGGTTCATGGATAGTGCCTGAGATTCCTGTAGTTTTACGGATTCCCGGATATGGGTTTTGAAAACCTTGGTGTTTAAGGATGTTGCCAGCTTTCCTACAAGGTCGTTTTCCAGATTCTTGGTAAGGGACTGCCTGCCTTTGTATTTTACGATCAGGATGCCGGATACGGATAAGCGAGGGTTGATGCGTTTGGTGTAAAGAGAGATGATATCTTTTAATTCATCCAGTCCCTGCATTCCAAATCGGTCGGCTGTGGCAGGGACGATGACCGTATCTGCATAACTGAGGGCATTACCCAAAAGGACTCCGTTTCCGGGAGGGCAGTCGATGAGGATATGGTCATATTCTTTTTCTATTTTCTCCATGGTATCGATCAGATGATAAAAACGGTCTGCATCTGCGGGAACAGAAGTGTCTGCTGTTTCCAGAAGGGGGTCAGATGGAATGATGTCACCCAATCCGGTATGCTGGATACACTCAGAAGCATCAGTTTTTTCATAGATCATATCGGCAAGGGTGGGGACATCTGTGGTCTTTGCCTTGTAAACACCGGTCAGGGAACGCTGCGGATCTGCATCGATCACGAGAACCTTGTAGCCTTTCTTCTGTAAGACATCTGCCATACAGATCGTGGTGGTGGTTTTTCCCACGCCACCCTTTTTGTTTGCGATTGCTATCTTCATCTTCCCTCTCCTGCTATAATAAATTTTAACAGATTTTATTATAATATCTATTTTTCTATTTGTCATCTGTTTTCTGTTTTTGTGGGATTTCTGAGGTGTTTGGGGTCTATTCGTGTTCTATTAGAATTCTATTTCTATTATCTTTTCCATCTATTTTTATGGTATCGGCATTTCTGTCTTGTTTCTATTTTTGTTCTATTTCTCTTCCTATCCTGTTTTATGTCGATTTTTGATTTTTTTATTTCTCATATAGAATTGAAGGATATTTGTGTTCTATTTTTTTGATAAGGAGATTCTATTTTATGGCTGGTAGAGATGAAGTAATTAGCAGAGCAATACGTATTTTCAATGAGCGGGCTTTGGATCCTTTTCGGAACGTCCTGGATCATGTATATGAAGAGGGCGTAAAAGAAGGTGTTCGGAAGGGTATCGAGGAATGTAGGCAGAGCGCCGCTTCCAGAGAGGAATCTCAAACTGCCACATACAATGATGGATTTGCGGCGGCATGGGATATTGCAAGAAGGATTGTTTTGTATACGGATGAAGTCGGTGATATCCTGCAACAGTTCTTTGGTACGACAAATCTGAATGCGATCTTTTCCAATCCGGGAGATAAGGTTGGCGATATGCTGGTGAACTGGCTGGATGAGCAGGATAAGGTTATTGTGGTCTGTGAGCCCGGATCGGAAGTGACATATGGAAATGGAGAAGAAGTTTACGCCCTGATCGGAATGCTGAACTCGGAATTTGCACAGTGTTTGTGTATGAGCGGAAAGAAAGCCGGGACAGTCTTTTCCTATCCTGTAACAGGTATCAAGATGACCGGAAAGGTTTATGAGGATCTGCAAAGAGCATTTGCAGTCAATCGTGACCGGTATCTGGAAGAAAAATATCAGTAAAGGAGAAAAGATATGTTTCATTTGCGTAAAATGGACCGAATGGAGATGCGATATTTCCTGGAGGACAATAAGAAAAAGTTGATCGCTCTTGGAGCGGCGATCGTTGTGGTGATCTGCGGATGCAGCTATGTGATCATGAATCTTCCAAAGAAAGAAGTCGTGGAAGAAAAGATCAATCAGGAGACCATCGAGGTTGCCGGGTTTGATGTAGTGAAGGCTCATGAAGAAGAGGTTACCACTCATAAACAGGAGCTGGATGAGGACTTTGGAAAGACGATGCAGTTTACGGGGGAAAACCTTTCGGTAAACGGGCATGAATTTCTGGTGCTGGATCAGTATGGAACAAAGAAATATGTCCTGATGGAAGATGAGAATCTCCGAAAGAAGATCACGATCAGTTATGAGACGTTTCTCTTGAGAGGTGAACTGGAAGCGATTTCGGAAGAAGAAGTCAGTGAATGGAAACTGACAGATCTTCACAATGTGCTGGATCAGTTTGCAAAGGATTATTCCAAAGAGTATCAGAAGGTCGTTCAGGCGATCAATGTACAGTTTGGATATAAGAAGACGGTAAAAGATGAAAAGATCGCTGAAGAGGATCTGCCAAAGATTCAGGAAGAGCGATATGCCAAGTGGGAACAGTACCTTGAAAACGATCTGGACGAGGAATTTGGCGTAATCGTCAAGGAAAGTATTGCAGAAGCATATGCTGCATATATCAGTGAAAATCCTTATCCTGAATATCTGGATACGGTACGGCTCACCAGCAAGACGATCCTTTGCACTCTGGATGGCGAGGTATATTCCGAGTATAGTGATGAGAAGGTAGTAGAGTGCATCAACAATTATTATGATGATTATTTCAAGACAGCGATCGGTATCGTATATGACCAGAACACAACAGTCTATGCAAAGCAGGTAACGGAAAATACCTGGTATGAGAATCTGAAGAGTGCCGGTCTGTACTTTATGGATGATACGGATCAGTGTGCAGTCCTTACCATGGTAGATTACGATAAGAACTTCACCGAGGTATTCTTAAAGAATGGTATTTTGTATGACCACAGTCTGAAAGCATCGGAACTTCCCATGTATGCGGAGATGGTGATGGGCGTTCAGTATTTCAGTTGGAAGAGCGTCTCTATCGATGATACGGATTATTTTCCGGAAAGTACCTACTTCTACCTTGCAGATTATGCGCTGTTAGATGAGGCGGATGTACCGGAAGGGAAAGAAGTGTTGGTGAATGATTCCGATCTGGTGTTAAAGCTGACCATCCCGAATACAAGTGATTCGGTCACAATGAATCCGGGTAGTAAGTATCTGCTGGATCGTGACAATGTAGATCATCTGCTGATCAAAGCGAGCAATTAAGATGGACCGCCTGGGGTAACTCAGGCGGTTTTTCTTATCCCTATATATAGTTTTGTAAATATTTTTCATATCAAAATATAGAAAACTTTTTCACAAAAAAGGAGAGATGATTATGTATGTGACATGTTGGATCAGTCCGGATGAGTGTACTCCTACCAGATCCGGCAGCTTTTTAGTAAAGTTAAACGGGAATATCGTTCCTGCGTTATTCCTTCAAAAAGGAGATACAGTAAATCTGACCGATGAAAACCGAAAGGATGCCGAAATCGATGTTCCTTCCACTGGATTTTATCTGATCCAGAAAGATACTTCCGGGAATGAATTCTTAAGCCGTGTGGCAGTCAAAGAATGGACGAACTTTACCAAGGCAAAAGAGTATCAGGAAGATCTGAAGGAAGCGAATAAACATCTGGGAAGAGTCAAGGTGAAAGATGAATATACCTTGCTTCATCCTGAAGTGTCCTTCCGTAACCGGCTCATGATTTCCCCTTATGCAAGGATCTTAAATCTGGAGCAGATGGAGAAAGATATGAACATGGTTCTTCGGAGCTTCCCTGTGATCGGAAATGGCGTATATGCTTACAAAGAATCGGAGCTGAAGAAAGCATTTGTACTTGTTGTCGATGTGCTGGAATGCGTATACAAGCTTGGAAATGAACCATATATGAGCATGATCAAGGCTCTGGACAGTCAGAAAGCATCATATGGTTCTTTCTTACAGCATGAGATCAGTATTGCTCTCAAAAAGAAATCTGCTTATGTGCAGAATCTGATGATCAGTGTGATCTTCTCGGATATGCCAAAAGAAGAGATGCTGCAGAGTCTGTATCATGGAGAAAGTGCTCAGGATTATATGGAATATCTGGAAGTTGTCAGAAAAACAGAGATCGTGAGTATGATCAAGGAGCTGTTCCAAGCTGCTGAAAAAGGACATTTCTATCCAAATGAGTTTGCTGTCCGCAAGATGGTCAAAGCATTTGCTGCGGAAAATATGGAGTGTATCGATATCGTCCCCAGCAAAAAGCAGGAACTTAGCTTGGAAGAGGAAGAAGAATATGTGAGATAAGAAATGGCAGGTGAGTAAAATCACCTGCTGTTTTTTTTATGATTATAGTATAATAAAAATTATTATTTTCCATTAGAAAGATAGAAAGGAGGGTTTTATGAGAACGTGGGATTATTCGTTCAATCAACAAGACGGAAGTGTTTATGTGCGTCATTATCATCAAAAAATAGATACTTCACAGGATGTGATCCGGGTATTACAAAGAAGTGTTTGGCAGGAAGAAAAGCAGGATGATGTCTATAAGAAAAGATGTCTGTCATATAACAATCTGTCGGAGTTTGGGAATGAATTCGTGGATATTTTCAGAGATGAATTAGAGACAGAGGACCTTGTGTTAGAAAAAGAAAGGAATCGTGAGATCAGCAAGGTGATAAACGGTCTGTCCAAAAGGCAAAAAGAAGTTGTAGAGCAATGCGTTCTGGGCGGAAAGCAGATTTCGGAGTATGCAAAAGAGGTCGGAATTCCACAGTCTTCTGCCAGTTTATATAAGAAGAATGCACTGAAAAAGTTAAAACGACTATTGGAAGGAGGAGAATATGAGGACTATTACAGATGATATCTGCAAAGCGTATGAAGATCTTTGTAATGGATTTTGTCAAAAGCGGGATGAACTGATCAATCAGATCGTTGATCGGTTTATGAGAAAAGCCGGAGATTATCGGAAAGAAAAAGGATATCCTGCATCGATACTGATGGGAGTGGATGCAATATTAGACCGGTATCTTTTGGTCTACGAACCAAGCGATGGGAATTTGGAAGAGATATTGGATCAGATCGTCCGGTTATCGATGGATCTGGAAATGGCGGATTTTACAGAAGAAGAAAAAGAGATCTTGGAAGTTTATGGTGGAAGGGATGCAAGGAAGATCTATCAATCCCTTTTCATCGACCGCATTCGAAAAAGGGATGTAAGAGAGATGGAGCAAAAATATGGATTATCGTGGGGGTCAATCCGTAAATTACTCAGAAATGGTGTCATTACGTTATTTGGTCCTCTCTAGGGAGAAGAAATATGGAGATATTAAAAGAAACTTCGTCCGGGTCATTCTTATGTCCTATCGAGACAGAATATTTTGACAGCAGGGTATTGTTTTTGGAGGGAGAAATCGATGAAGAGTGTGCGATACGGTTTGAAAAGAGTCTGGGAGAACTGATCCGGAGAGATAAAGAAAAAGATGTTCTTTTGGTCATTCATTCGTATGGCGGGTCGATACTAGCCGGGATGGAGATATTGGACGCAATCGAGGATGCACCCTGCAAGATACACACTTACTGTCCTCAGATGGCTTATTCTATGGGGGCGGTCTTATTCATCTGCGGGACTGGGAAAAGAGTGATCGGGAAACGGGCAAGGCTGATGCTGCATGAACCTTTGGTAAGGAAGGTCGGAGATAAAGGGTTATCTTCCATCGAAGAGATGACGGAACAGTTGCGGCAAGGGAAAGAAGATCTGAAGAAGATATTAAGGGAAAAGACAGGGGTCGGTTTCAAAGAGCTGGATAAGATCTTAAAAGAAGACCACTTTTATACAGGAAAAGAGGCGACTGAAAAGAACTTTGCAGATGAGATCGGCAGCGTAAGGTTTTTGGCTTCTTTTCAGAAGGAGGATTGGTAAATGGATGAGACATGCCTTGGAAAAGGGAAGATTTATCTGGCAGATGGAAGCGAGTATGGCATCAATGGAAATGAATTGGTGATCGGGTCTACGTATAGCGGGAAAACGACTTCCATCACAGAACCAAGGATCTTACATACCTTTGACCGAAGCCTCGTCATTCCAGTCAGCAAAAGAAGGATTGTGGATCTGTATGCACCCATTTTGAGGGACAGGGGGTATGAGGTGCTGGATATCAACTTCGTTGTGCCGGAAGAAACCAGATGCGGATATGACCCTTTGCGGTATATCGTGAATGATAAGGAGATGATGAATCTCGCAAGGGAATTGTACGGAGAAAATGTCAGCAGGACTATGACAGGAGAAGCGGACGGGTATTGGGGAGAAGCTACGATTTCCGTGATCGGAGCGATCATTGGCGGATACATCCGTAAAGCGCTGGAATTGGGGAAAAACCCGTCATTTTATGAGATGCTCCTGTTCTATCAATGTCTGGAGCCAAACTTTTCAGGAAGTCATTGCAGGACAAATCTGGATAAGCTGTTTCGGGAGATCGAAGAAAAATTTCCAAACGATCTGGCACCGAGATTGTGGAGAACGTTTTCCGGGAATTCTTCCAGAACGGCAGCGTGTATCTATTCCATGGTGAACAATGTGTTTGATAAGCTGTCGGAAGAATCGTTAAAGTGTGTATTCCGTCATGAAGAGCAGATTGATGTGGAAAGATTGGGAGAAGAAAAGGTCGCATTATTCATCACGACATCTATTGCAAATGAAGCCGGTAAGAAATTAACAGACTTGCTCTATACGGATATTTTTAAGAGACTTCTTCTTTTGGCAGAACGAAATGGGGGCAGTTTAAAGCAAAAGGTTCATGTGATCTGCGATGATTTTGCCTGCGGAAACCGGATTCCGAATTTTGAGAAATATATCAGTGTCTTTTGCAGTGCGGGGATCAGCGTAACATTACTGCTTCAGAGCTTATCACAGCTGATGAGCATGTATGGAGAATCGGCTGGAACAACAATACAGAACAACTGCGATACACAGGTCTTTTTGGGAAGTACCGATATCACTACCTGTAAAGAGATCTCCGTGAGAGCAAATGTATCGCTTCAGAAAATACTGTCCATGCCGGTGGGGAAAACAGTCATTGCCAGAAGGGGAGAAGAGTGCTGTATCACAGATCGGTATCCATTATATGAAGATGAGCTGTATCAAAAATACGTAAAAGAAATTCCCAGGGTGTGATTGCTCTGGGAGATTTGTTAGCATGGCAAGAAGTAAATTGTCAAAGAATGGCGGAAATACGGGATTGTACTCCTCTCTGTAGAGAAGAATCTACTGGGCATGTTAGCGTCGGGTGAGATTGACCGTGTAAAGGTATCTATTCTTATATAAAAAATGAAAAAGTCTGGGGAAAATGAATCGGTGTCTGACGGGAAGGAATGATTTTTCTTGAAAGAAGATGAGGTATATCCAAGAAAAATGACGAAATTTTGCAGAAAAAGATGAAGTAGAGGTATAATGTCGAAGTATATATATAATGTTTATTATACAATTTTCGAATATCGTTCATCACTCTGTATCACATTTTCACCCTATATGTTGTAAAAAAATCCAATATTTTCTACCTATGGGTGGAAAATAATTTTGAAAAATCCAGTAAATTCAATGGTTTGGGGAATTGCAAAAATTATAGATATTCACTTCTTCGTTTGACTTTCTATACAGATATTGTATATTAATAGTATACACAATATGTATAGAAAGGACTGTTTATGACGATCAAAGAAATGAGAACAAAGACCTATCTTTCACAGAACAAGTTCGCAAAGGTCCTTGGTATTCCTGCTGCGAATATCGCCAAATGGGAACAAGGTATCAGCTCTCCTCCTGATTATGTAAAGAATTTGATCGAGTTTAAGCTGGTCACTCTTGGTCTTTTGAGCAGAAAGGATGGTGATTCCAAATGATGTTCCCTGATTGCAGAAACGATGATTTTTACAATGAAGACTTCTTGGACGGAATGGATAAAGAATTTCTTCGTGGTTTCGATTGGGCGATTGAAATGGTTCTCGACAACATTTTTAATAATCTGGAAATGATCACGGATGATAGCGATTATCTGGAAGGTGTCTTTGAGAAGAAAGTTCCCAGCAGTTTGCAGAGTGAATATGAAGTGATTCCTCGGTTTCTCGGAGAGAAAGAGACTCGTAAGATCAACACCTATGCAGATTATATTCGGGCACGGATGCTGGATTGGGCAGAAAGTGAACGGGATGAACTGGTTACTTCCATGATCGATCATGAAGATGAAGATTTGTATCATGCAATCCGAAACAAGGTTTTGAAGGACAATGAGAAAGCGGATAAAGATAAACGGAAAGAGTATTATGATACTCGAAAAGAAATATGTACCGGAAAAAAGGTATATACTGGTCCAATTGAAGAGAATGAATGATTAAAAGGGTCTCTGATCGTCTCAGAGGCCCTTTTCTTGTTTTTGTATAGAGGAATACGTATGAATCGATAAAATTGATTTACGGGGCAAATAAGGGCTATTGTGATAGTAATCTACGCTCCAGTTCGTCAAAATCAATCTCTCTTTGTTCGAATTGATTAAATGGATTGTTCATAGCCTGTTTCTTTTTTGATACCGGTTCTGAGTATCCTTTCTTTAATCCTGCTATGATCCAGGCAGTAACGTTGTCGATTGAACCATTTGTTTCCTCTAAAATACCAGAAATTCGGCGGATGCTTTCAATGTCGTATCCGGCTACATCACAGATGGAAAGAATATCCTGTGGCGGTAATCCATATTTTCGGAACAGATCGGCGGTTTCAGATTGTATCATAAATAGTTCAACAGGGGTCAGGTTTTTCTTAAGATGCCCCTCTTTGTCTACCGTAGAGGGGACAGAATCTTCTTCGACTTTTTGATAATATTCTTTTAAATAGATATGAAAACTCACACCATATACTTCTGCGTGGATCTTCTTCAGAGGTTTGTATTTTACCTCAATCTCTGACAGGATGTTTTCATTGATCTCTTTGACCGCCCTATCGATCACGTTCTTCTTAAAGTCGCTCCATTCTTCATAGACTTTTTCCGGAGATGCTTCACAAGCTCTTTTGTAATCCGGCGGATTACTATCTTGCAAGATTCTCTCTACGGCATCCAGATTGGAATTGACAACTCCTAAAAGAAGCCTGAGTTCGTAGATATCAAAATCTACCTGGAAGATTCCATTTTTGGAACCGTGATAAGTTTTTGGGTAGTAGGCTCTTTGACGTAATAATTCATACATTCGATAGGAATATACGCTCTTGAAACTCATCATGAGCTTTTTCGGAAGAACCGTGAAGTTTGATTTTAAGTCTAAGATCATTCCTTTTAGACGAGGGTTAAAAGAGATGGAAAAGATTCCGTTCTCATATTTTGCTCTGGTGATCAAAGCGATGTATTCGAAAAACCGTTCTTCCTCATTGTTCACGCCCATTGTTGTGTTGGTGAGCTGTTTTGCAATACGGTCCAGACTTTTGTATAAAGCTCCGCTGGCTTTTGTCCCGATCATTCGTGCAAGTTCTGCGGATGGGAGAGAGACAACGATTTCCTGTGTTTCTAGATCTACTTCATATTGTTGGTTTTGAACACGCAGCAGTGTGGCATACATGACCTTATTGGCGTTCAGCGAACTTTTGTATTTACTATTGATCAAAAGATTGCTTTTAGTAAGAGATGTATCTTTTACATAAGGCTGTAATTGATCTTTTTCCATAGTCTTCCTCACTTTCTTTGGTATCGTAACACAGTTCGGGAAAGATTTACAAGTCAGTTTGGGAAGGATTTACATCTTTGGGAGAGATTTCCATATTCCGGAGGAATTTACATGGCAGTTTTAGAGTAAGTGATATCTTTCGGAGGAATTTACATATTGTTACGGAGAGATTTACATATTTTGGCTTGCATTCATTTTAGAAAAGGAGTAATTTACAAGAGAAATGGAGAAGGGTAGTGTTTTATATCTTAGTTCGGGAGAAAATTACATGGATATCGTGTAAAAAACTCCGGAACTGATTTGGTCAATGTGTAAAATGCTCCAGAACTGCCAGTTATTTTTATCTGAATGACGGGAAATGGAGATGGATTTGTAAATTGCTCCCGACCTGATATCGATTGTTTGTAAAGAGCTCCCGTTCATTTTGTAAAAATCACCCGAACTGCAGAAGATGATTCCATGGCTGCTTATGTAAATATGTCCCGAACAGAAAGAACATTTCTCCAAAGCATGATGTAAATAACTCCAAAACAATCAGAAAAACATATCTGGCAAAATCTCTATAAAAGCAAGAAATAGAAGGTTTTTGCTGGACGGAAAAGAATAAAAGAAACTGTTGTCCTTAAAAAAGAAAGAACCACGAATGTAATCTATATCTATATATCAAACTTGGATTTTTTGTTTTTTCATATAGATATAGAGGATGATAATTCCACAAATCTTTTTCATATAAATGTATGGAACTTGCTTATGTTTATCAGAAAAGGAGATTGTGGTATGACTCAGCCAAATGAATTTGATGCGCTTTATAAAAAATTAGCAGGTGGATATGTAGAAACTGTATTAACGAAAGAAGCTTATATCCAGATACATGACCGTGTAATGAAAAGATATTGCAACGGTATGGACCCCGAAATCCGTAGCATGGATGCGATTGAGTTTATCGTTGGAACCCCATGTAGACTGGAGCCCGGTTTTACGGCAAGAAATGGCACTGTATATCCAAATCGTATGGTTTCATTGGCAAATCCGGATATTTTTACACGGGCAGCTTTCATTTTTACAGAAACACTGAAAAATGTGCCATTTAAGTCTGGCAATGAGATTGTGGCTCATATCGCAGCTGTGCAGACTCTTGCAATCAATGATTATCAACTTACATTAAGTGCCGAAAAGGTTATGGAGCTGCTCCAGAAATTCTATCGGGCTAAGATGACAGGTAGTCGGTCTGAGGCAATAGCGGTTGCAGACATTGCTGATATTTTTAAAGAGAACAGCATCATGAGATTCTACGATACTGACAAAGACAATGCATTAAACATGGAGGAAACGTCATATGCAGAAAAACATTAAGCCTGTAGATCTTGAAAAGTCTTCGAGAATCCTCGATCAGGTTCTTAAGGAGAACGAGGAAGTGATCCAGGTACTCAAGGAGCATGATGGTGAGTTTTCCGGAGATGCTCTGAAGCCCGAGAATAACAACTAAATACAGGTAATCAAAAACGCCTCGGTTTTGTCCGGGGCGCTTTTTTATAGCTAAATTTTCGTGATGAGAGAGTAAATTAACTATGCGTTAAATCTTAATTTAACGAAACAATAATGAGTTAAGGTAAAATAAACTGATAACTTATGCCAAAAGTTGCTGTTGAGAAATAACAATATTCGTATTTTTGGATTCTTCTGTTGTAAAAAATTATTCGTTTATTCTTTCATCAAAATCTGTAAGTAGGGCTGCGTCATCGGCTAATAATTCGTCTGCTAACCCTTCATATGTTTTTTCATCTAGGTCATTACAGTATAATTCCATTTTACAAAACGGAATCTCTTGTATTATTTTTTTAGATGGCAAACCTGTTATTTCACACAAAAGCCGATACATGTATCCAATTCCCCCAGGGTTTTGGATACATCTTTTTTGGGGTTCCACTTTGATTTCTTTATTACAAGCCCCCAGTATGACCTTAAGAAATAGTTCTTGGTGAAACCGACCTCTCCAATCATCCACATCTTTTGCACAAAAATCAGAGGTAAGGTATTGATTTGCGAAGTGCTCTAAGTCGTACCCCTGTTCTGCAACGGTAGAAAATAGAAAGCGTTGTGCATTACATGCATTGATGTTGTATTCTGACTTTATCATGTTTTCTGATCCTTCCATTTTTGGCTGTCTTTATTAAGGTTTCTTGCTTTTGTTAATATTTCACCAATATAAGATCCTTGTCCCTTATGAGCAATATTCATTCTGGCAATGATTCCGTGTGATTTTTCATTTTTCCAGCGTTTAAAATTCTCTCCGGTTTTTCTATCTCTTACAGAGACACTTTCATCTGTCAAAATAGAAATCGCCTCACACCCCTTTTTTGTCTTTGCTACAACCTGTGTACCAAGATTAATTTCTTTGATACATGTCAAGGTGACTATATCTGTAAGTGTACCTTCTTTAAAACCAACCATAGCTGGAGCCAAACTATCATCTGCAATTTGCCCGATCACAATGTCATAGCCGTCCATCATGTGTTCATATTTTTCGTACAGTTCTGTTCCTCGAAAATCTTCAAGAATTCCACGGTTATACATTACAAGATAAAACCAATCTTCCTCTCGATCTAACAAATCAAGAATCTTTAAATCATAGACTTTTCCGGGATCGAGAACCATAGAATATTTTCTTGGATTTTTATCTTTTAATACCAAACCCAATGTTTGATTTAAACGGTTGCTCATATAAAAGCCTGGACCAAAATCACATTCAACTCTGCTAATCGGTGCAATATCTCCTTGTATGCCTTCATGTGATGCATGGTATAATATTTTTTCCATTATATTCCCTTTTTAATTCTTTCTTGCATATTTACAAAAATACCCGCCATTTCGTTATTTGACGGGTATCTGTTGTTATTTTGCGGTATATTTGTCTGATATTTCTTCTCCATAGACAAAGACCAAAAAGATAATTACAGTTCCAATTATAGAAAGAATTAGTCTTCTGGTTGAATCTGTAAACCAAATGTTTGGATTGTTTATGGAAAGATCTTTAAAGATCAGTTCCATTACGGCAAAGTTTGGAATGGATTGGACCACATAGAATAATTTTCTTGCGATGCTATTGATCGTACTCTTTTGAAACAAAGATCCTGCTAGAAGAAGCCAAAGAATACCTGCAATTACATATACTGCTTTCTGAGGAATTAGAATTTCGAATCCTTTTTCCGGAAGGTAGGTATTGTAAACCAGTGCAATATCAACAAACCAAATGCAGATGGTGATTAAGACAAACCGAACTGTACGGAGAAACTTCAGTCCCGCACTGTTCTCATAAATCTTCTGCCGATCAATTTTGTCATTTCTGTAATGATAATCCGCCATATTAAGACCTCATATTATAATACAATTTATTATCTTCTATTATAATATGAAAAATCAAAAAATCCAAGAAAGCCTTACAGATATGGTCTTTCTGCGGCATTTATCAATTGTTCTTCCAATTCGTTTGAGAGAACGTATGCGTTTACCAGCCAACCATACTCATCGGAAAGATAATCTGTAATAACCTCTTCATTTCCGTCTTGTAAAGCTTCAGTTATAATGTTTTTGGGAATGATAACTTCTCTTGGTGGGCGGACAGCTATGTCTTCCGGGTCTACAACATCCCAATCAACAATAGCGGTTCGATAAGAAAGGTCTTTCTTTCTGTTCAAAGCTTTCATAAAAATGTCGTGTAACTCTTCAATCGTTCCAAGATTTGGAATAGCATAATAATGCAGGTCTTTCATGTTTTCAGGGGCAAAAACCCTTTTATCATCTGCCGCTCTTCTATTCCACTCTGTTTCATCAAAAGAGCCACGGGACATTGCTTTTGTTTTACGTTCCGGTTCAGGAACCTGTATCAGACAGAGAAAACAATTTTCCTCGCCGTAGTACCAAATAAGGTCTCTTGCACCTTTTGGATCCAAAATGATCACCTGAGTTTCTGCCTTGTCCAGAGCGTCAATATCCTTCTTGGAACAACCATAATACCAGGTGCTCGGAGTATCGGCCACCAATGTCTGATAAGATCTGTATTCCAAGAAACGGTCATTTTCAATATCAGAGAGGAATTCTTTTTCAGAGACGAAATGGTATTCTCTGCCATTCTGTTCCCCTTCTCTCATAGGTCTTGTGGTGGTTGAGATGATACGACCAAAATGTTCTTTTTCCACAAGATTATTCATCAGGGTGTCTTTTCCGGAAGCGGATGGCCCGCATAAAATAACGATCATCGGTCATGATCCTCCTTTTCAGAATAGACACCACGGTTTGTATCAATGCTGTATACCAGATTATTGACCATTACTCTGGTATCTTCCTCTTTCCAGATATTCGGGAAAGGGATATCCAGAACGGAATCCGCTAAGACCTGGCAGAACGCTTCATATTCATCTTCCTGAAGGGAAGAAAGCAGTATAGAACCATCTTCCTTTGTAGCGGTCATTTCTACGATAGCGTCAATATAAATAGGTGTCAGGGTGGGATTTAAAGAAGTCATTTCTTTATCCACCAACTTTTCCAGACAGGTTAACAGTGCAATTCGGTTAAAATTCTTCATATTCTCATACATGGCATCATGCCTCCTTATGTTTATATATGAAAAAAAAGACCCCGAAACACGAGGTCTTTTCTGATTATCTGTCTTCTTTTTCTGTTCTTGTCAAATGTAAGTCTATACCATGATTTTCTGCTATCTGGTCTAAAACAATCAGCGTCATGATCGCATCAGCTTTCGCATCATGAGCATTTTCTTCAAACCACGGGATCATCTCCGGGGTATATTTTTTGGCAGCATCGATCAGCTTATGGGAGCCGTCTGGCTGTTCTTCTTTGAACAGAGCCATCACGTCCAACACTTTCTTCTTTGGGACATCAAAGCCATTCATACTCTGTGACAACATTCTGATATCAAACCCCACATTATAGCCCGTAATGATATCTGCTTCCTCAAAGATTTTCTGGATTTCTTTTTTGTTGGCGAAGATCGTTGGTTTACTTAGCACCATAGCGGGAGTGATATGATTTACTGCCATAGCTCCCGGCCAGGATTCGTGACGGAGCGGACGATAATATCTGGATAATACCACTTCCGGGTCATTCTTTTGGTCGGATAGTTTTACAATGGTAAGCTGTAAAATCTCATCTCTTTCTGAAACGCCGGTGGTCTCAGTATCAAAACAGAGGATCGCTTTTCCGGGCAACTCTTCCAGTTTGTCCAAAGAAGATGTTGGCTTCTTTGTCAAAACCTTTACATGGTCTGGATTTTTTGATTTTGGATTGGAAGATCCTTGGGGTCTTCTTTCTTCCTTGATCTTCTGCCACTCTTCTTTCTCGGCATCCGTCATCCTTCTGCAAGTCGCAGCATCTGCATAGTAATATCCCTGACTTTGATCAGATGGCATGGCATACATCGTAATAGAAGAAGGGTCTGTCGGAACCAGTCCCTGCTCTAAAATGCGATACAGGCTTTCTGCAGTGGATGGTTTTTCCGGGTAGCTGCCAAGTTCCGGTTTCACCATAAAATTGTTTACAAGTTCTCGTAGTGTAGAATTTTGCATAAGGTGGTCCTTTCTAAATCAGTTTCCATTTTATATATATGAAAAATTCTATTCAGAAAGGTGCGCCTGTTTTTCTAAAAACTGCGGGATGCCTTTTGTGACAACAATTTCTTCCATAGGGGTCTGAAAAATGCAGGAAATTGCATAAAAGTGGGAAAGATTGGGAATCTTCTTTCCTCTTTTGTAGTAATAGACTGCTTGTGTGGAGATATCCAACATCTCTGCCAATTCAGTCGGTGTTACATGGTACTTTTCCATCAGTTTAGAAATATTTTCGCCAGTTGCTTTATAATCAATAAAATGACTCATCGTCTTGCCTCCTTATAGAATAAGGATATCCCGTTTTTCTGCAAATGCCTATCAACGCGTCGTTAAATATTTTATTCAATGGAAATCCCGTAACGTTCTTTTGCGAATTCATTGGTACAAGCAAGCCATCCGTTCAGGTCGCCAGCTTCGGAAGCATAATCAGACGCTTTTTCCATAAAGAGTTTTTTTGCCTCTTTCCAAATCGGTTCAATATCAATCTGAAAAGAAGCTTTTTCTTCTTGTTCCAGTTTTAGTTCATAAAGTATGATATCGACGATTTGGGAAAATCCTTTAAAGTTGAGAGACATTCTGATCAGTTTGTAGATCCCTTCCTGATACCGTTCTTTAACTTCCGGATACATTCGATAATATTGATGGATTCCTTCAACTACTGCTTGATAGTTATGACCAGCCCCAGGGTAGGCTTCAACACAAAACGTACCCAGTCCGGAAAGCAGCACTACATAAGCCATATGATTGCCTTCTATATATTTTTTATTTGTGACATTTACCATGCCAGTTGCATAGCTAATAAAATCTTTCCAATCAAACATAAAAACCTCTGTATAAGCATTTAAGTAGCCCCTATGCACTTCACATAGGGGCTCTGTTTTGCTACATTCTCTTGATTGCATCTTCTGCCAGTTGGCTTCTGACGCAATTCTGTTCACTGAATTTAATGATCGCACAAAGAGGTGACCCCTTCATCTTCTCTTCTGCATAAACAAGACCATTATTGCGCTTATCCAGAGTGGGATTATCTACCTGATCCGGATCGCCAGCAATCACGATCTTTGTACCAGTTCCGGCTCTGGTGATTACATCACGAACCAAGAGTTTACTTGCATTCTGTGCTTCATCACAGATCAAGAACCCTCTCTGGATCGATCTGCCACGGATACCATACAGGGGTGTGAGTTCAATGATACCCTGACTGATCATGTCATCAATGTGGCTTCTCACTTCTGTTTCAGGAACGTTTTTATACTTTCCACGAAGAATGATGGAAAGATTATCGGTAAAGTTGGCAATCATGGGACTCATTTTATCCAGAAGGTCGCCGGGAAGATAGCCAAAATCCTTGTCGGAAGACCCTGTATTTGGTCTTGCGATCATCATACGGGTGTAGAGGGCATCTCTATCCTGTTCATCGATTCTGGTCTGTGTAAGACCCATTACGAGGGACAGGAAGGACTTTGCTGTACCGGCAGGACCGTCCAAAATGACCAGAGGGATATCTGGATTTGCAAGCGCCCACATTGCGTATGCCTGTTCTGCATTGAGAGGGGTAACTCTTCCGATTGCTTCGGGAACGGTGATCTTTGTAAGAGCACCGCCTTGATAAACAGAAAGGATCGCATCGCCATCACACTGTAAGGTCACAAATTCATTCGGCATCAAATCCCTCGCCCAAGGGTAGAGGTTCTTGTCCAGATAAACAACCTTGTTGTGGCTTAATCTTGAAAAAGTATCGCTATCTGTATTTTCCACACGGACACCGGTATATCTCGCAGTCTCGTCAGAAATATGATCGTTGATCACGCCCTGTACCTGAATTCCGCAGACTGAGGCGTTCACACGCATGGAAATGTCATTGGTGAGTAAGATGATCGGGTTCTCTCCCAGATAACTGTTGATGTAAAGGCAGGCAGATAAAATCTTATTATCAGGGCGGTCGATTGAAAACCCTTTTGGAAGATATGCCTCATTGATCCCTTGTGTTTCGAGAAAGAGCTTTCCACCTTCATCATTGATCTGAACACCACCGGTAAGAGATCCCTTTTGGCGAAGGTCATCCAGAATCCTTGCTGCAGTTCTGGCATTATAGCCAAGTTCGCCCGGAGCCGTTTTCTTCGCATCGATCTCCTGAAGGGTGATCCCGCAAAGATATAGGTTATTGTCACCAAATCCAAAAATCGCATTTGGATTTTCGAGCAGGATATTGGTGTCTAATAGATAGTTCTTTTTCATAGAAAATACCTCCTATAAACGTTCTACTTTTATATGAAAAATAGAAAATCTATTTGGAGGTATTTTTATGGTTTTTCTTTGTTTTTTAAGCAGATTCTTCTATTTGTATATCCATATCTGGTTTCTGTATATGGGAAATCTGACCGATTGGACAAAATCCAAAAGAAAATGGCGGAAGTGTTTTCAGATCTATTTCCAGGGAACCATTTTCTTCTGTATAAGATACGTTCAAGAAATCCAGAATCTTCTTTTTCTGACCTTGGTCAGATATGGATATCTACTTCTGGGTAATATTTTCCATCTTGATCTTCAAAAATACTACAATCTGACCGCATCTTTCTTTCAAAATCTTTTATTTCTTTTTTATCAACATAGGCATCGTCGATAACAATAAGAATATCCACATCGCT
>JAEEGL010837157.1_pt1 | contig 18619 bp, 14 predicted proteins | sample 9134231 | NCBI WGS metagenome assembly JAEEGL01 (sample SAMN16246548, study PRJNA631951) | gut metagenome | biome: gut microbiome; feature: rumen; material: fiber-attached | host: Bos | place: Iran: Karaj | collected 2018-10 | reverse complement strand
TTTGATCCTCTCCGCGGCGATCCGGGTCTCCTCCGGATCTCCGAAGGTGGAGAAGCGGAAATACCCTTCTCCGCATTTCCCGAAGCCTTCTCCGGGTGTTCCCACTACCTGGATCTGATCAAGCAGAAGATCGAAGAATTCCCAGCTCCCCATATCTTTCGGACACCGGATCCAGATATAGGGGGCATTTTTGCCGCCCCAGTAGGGGATCTTAAGTTCGTCAAAGACCTTCATCAGGCATTTGGCGTTTTCCTTGTAGATATTGATATTATCCCGGATCTGCTTCTGCCCTTCCTCCGTAAACACGGCCCGGGCGCCTTTCTGGATGATGTAGGAAACACCGTTGGTCTTGGTGGTCCGGTTCCTTACCCACATTTGATTCAGATTCAACCCTCCGAAGGAGATCCCTTCCGGGATCACCGTATAGCCGCATCGTGTTCCCGTAAACCCGGCCGTTTTGGACAGGGAAGAGATCTCGATGGCACAGTCTTTCGCCCCCTCGATCTCATAGATGCTGTGGGGCAGATCTTCTTCGATAAAAGCCTCGTACGCCGCATCAAACAGGATCAGGGACCCGTGTTTTTTGGCATAGGAGACCCAGGCCGACAGTTTTTCTTTTGTAAAAACCGCCCCTGTGGGATTGTTGGGTGAACAGATATAGATCAGGTCAGCTTCAAGATCATTATCGGGGAGAGGAGTAAAATCATCCTCCGCTCCGGAGGGCAGATGCAGGATCCTGTGACCTGCGATCATGTTGGCATCCACATAGGCGGGATAGGCGGGTTCCATGATCAGAACCGTGTTGTCCCGGTCAAACAGATCCAGGATATCCCCCAGTTCGTCGGAGGCACCGCTGGAAACAAAGGCCTCATTTTCCTTTAGGATCACGCCCCGCTTTTTGTAATAGGCCCGGATATCGGCACAGAGGTCCGGATCTCCGGTCTCCGGCATATATCCGTGAAAGGTTTCCTTTTTTGCCTGATCCTCAACGGCCTCATGCAGTTTTGAGATCACGGCATCGGCAAGGGGAAGGGAGACATCTCCGATCCCCATCCGGTACAGATGGGTTCCCGGATGATCCGCCACATACTGTTTGGTTTTCTGCGCGATGTGAAAAAACAGATAGGAATCTTTCAGTGTCTTGTAGTTTTCGTTTAATTTGATCATGAGTCTCCCCCTTCATATTCTCTGATGATCGCTTCCGCCACCGTCCGTTTGGGAACACACCGGTTCATGGCCTGCTTTCCGATCAGGGCATGTGCCTCGTTTTCGCTGATCATGCGATTCTCGATCAACAGCCATTTTGCCCGGTTTATGATGCGGATCTCCTCCATCTTTTCTTCCATGGTGCGGGCTTTTTTCTCCACACCCCGGAATTTATCCTTCATGGCGCAAAGAAGCCGGACCCCCCGGGACAGGGCGATGGAACTTACGGGCTTTGTGATGGTCACGATCCCTTCGTCGATCACCTGTTCCGTGATGTCGTCATAGATCTCGTTGGGAAGAACGAGAAGGATCCCGGCTGAATAACGGGTCGAAAGATCCCGGGCCAGATCCACGCCCTGTGTATCCGGCAGAGGCACGTTTATGACAACAATGTCATAATTTTGCTCAAGGAGTTTCCTTTGAGCCGCGGAAGCACTCTTTGTGATATCTATACGCTCATAGCGTTCCCCGGTCAGGATCCTTCCTGCGAAACTGTTAAATTTGTCGGATGAGGAAACGATCAGTATCCGATAACTTCCCCTGATTGCATCTGCCATAGATTTATCTGCAATACAGATCCACGATCTCCTGCGGAATGTGTTCTTTTACAAAAGTGCTGTTAACGGCGATCTCGCTGGCCTCCTTGTAGGAACGGGGAAGGAGAGGACCGTTTTCGTCCATTTCCCTGGGAAGGGACAGGTTGTTGCGGATCCCATAGAGCCCCGAGTAGATCAGCAGTGCATAAACAAGGTAGGGATTGCCCGAAGCATCGGGTGACCGCAGTTCCGTCCTGATCATACCCTTGTGCTCCGTGATGCAGATGAGTTCGGAACGGTCTTTACTGGACCAGTTTACCCGATCGGGGGCCGTACTGTTGCCGAAACGGGAATAGGAATTTTCCAAAGGATTCAAAAATACGGTGATATCCCGGATCCTGTCGATGATCCCCGCCGCTACGGCCTTGCCCACATCCTGCCCTTCACCGTTCTCGGCATAGATGTTGATATGGTAACCGTTTCCGGGCTTACCCTGTAAGGGCATGGGAGAAAAGTCGGCACAGAGTCCGTTCCGGTCCGCAATGGTGGTGACGGCCATCTTGAAGGTGGTCATCTGATCCGCGGCCGTAAGGGGTTCCGCATAGTGGAAGTCGATCTCGTTCTGTCCGGGGCCCCGTTCGTGATGGGAGCGTTCGGGTTTTAATCCCATCTGTTCGATGGTAAGGCAGATCTCCCGCCGAATGTTCTCTCCCCGGTCAAGGGGGGCAATGTCAAGGTAACCTGCCTCGTCGTAGGGGGTCTTTGTGGGATTGCCTTCGTCATCCTTCCGGAAGAGATAGAATTCGGATTCGGAACCGAATTTGAACCGGATCCCGGCTTTTTCCGCCTCCAGGACGGCATCCTTTAAGATCCCCCGGGTATCCGCTTCGAATATGGCTCCTTCCGGTGTGCAGACATCGCAGAACATGCGGATCACACGTCCGCTTTCCGGTCGCCAGGGAAGCACCGCCAGGGTGGAAGCATCCGGCTTCAGATAGAGATTGGAATATCTGCTTCCTTCGAATCCGGCTATGGCCATGGCATTGATGGGGATCCCTTCGGAAAATGCTTTTTGCAGTTCGCCCGGCATCACGGATATATTTTTCTGGATACCGTAGGCATCGCGAAATGCCAGACGGATGAATTTTACATCTTCCTCTTCGATGAATTCCAGGATTTCTTCGGGTAGATAATTCATAATTCCTCCTGTCAGTGATTGATCACGGATATGCCGGGTGTGATCTCCTCCAGGACATCCAGAAGGATCTTAACCGTATCCAGTGACGTAAACATGGTGACGCCGTTGGATACCGCACAGCTGCGGATCGCAACACCGTCTTCGTAATGGACTCCGGACAGGATCGCCCGGGTGTTGATGATATAGCTGACGTAGCCGGCGCGGATGGATCTTAAGATCTCGTCGCTTCCTTCCGAGAGTTTGCCCCGGGTCCTGGTACGGATCCCGTGTTCTTTCAGAAAGTTTGCCGTGCCTACCGTTGCCTCGATATTGAAACCAAGATCATAGAACCTGCGGACCAGAGGAAGGGCTTCTTCCTTGTCCTCATCCGCCAGTGTGACGATGACGGTCCCGTAATCCTTCATTTTGATCCCGGAAGCCTGCAGGGCTTTATAGAATGCCCGGTTCAGTCTGCCGTCATATCCGATGGCCTCCCCCGTGGATTTCATTTCGGGTGAAAGATAGGCATCCATACCGCTTAACTTTTCGAAGGAAAAGGCCGGTGCTTTTACATACCAGAAAGGACGGTCGGGCAGTACCGTTTCCGTGATCCCCTGTTCCTTCAGACTTACTCCAAGCATGGCTTTCGTGGCAATGGAGACCAGATTCTGCCCCGTGGATTTGGAAAGGAAGGGAACACTTCTGGAGGCTCGCGGATTTACTTCAATTATATAGACATTTTCCTCTTTATCAACAATAAACTGGATATTGAAAAGTCCCACGATCCCGATCCTGAGAGAAAGTTTTGCGGCATACTCCACAATCCTGGACCGTACGGCATCCGAGATGGAAAAGGGCGGATAAACGCTGGTGGAATCTCCGGAATGGACGCCGGTACGCTCCACCAGTTCCATGATCCCCGGAATAAAGACATCCCTTCCGTCACATACGGCATCGATCTCCACCTCTTTGCCCACGATGTATTTATCCACCAGAACGGGTCGATCCTCATCCACTTCCACCGCATTCTTCAGGTAATGCCGCAGCATCTTTTCATTTGCCACGATCTCCATGGCTCGGCCTCCCAGGACGAAACTGGGACGTACGAGAACGGGATAGCCGATCCTTTCCGCGGCTCTGACACCCTCTTCGATGTCGGTGACGGCCTCGCCCCGGGGCCGGGGAATCTCAAGATCCCGGAGCACCTGTTCAAAGGCATCCCGGTCTTCGGCCCGGTAAATGGCTTCACAGCCGGTTCCGATGATCCGTACTCCCTTTTTATCAAGAGAATCCGCAAGATTTACGGCGGTCTGTCCCCCCAGAGTGGTAATGACCCCCAGAGGTTTTTCCAATTCGATGACATTCATGATGTCTTCCGTGGTCAGGGGCTCGAAATAGAGTTTGTCCGCAGTGGTATAATCCGTGGATACCGTCTCGGGATTGTTATTGATCACGATGGCTTCATAACCCATCTCCCGGATGGTGCGGAGGGCATGCACCGTGGAATAGTCGAATTCCACACCCTGCCCGATCCGGATCGGGCCGGAACCCAGTACGATGATCTTTTCCCGGTCCGTGACCTCGGATTCGTTTTCGTCTTCATAGGTGGAATAAAAGTAGGGGATATAACTGTCGAACTCGCTGGCACAGCTGTCGATCATTTTATAGACAGGGAAGATATGACACTCCTGTCGTTTTTTGTAAACTTCCTCTTCGTCGATCCCCAGCAGCTCCGCGATATAGGAATCCGAAAACCCATACCGTTTTGCTTTCCGGATCAGCTCTTCGGACAGGGACTGCCCTTCGATCTTCTTTTCCAGTTCCACGATGTTCCTGATCTTCTGGAGAAAGAACATGTCGATCTTTGTTTCATGATAGATCACCGCAGGATCCACTCCCAGCCAGAGCAGCTGGCCGATGGCATAGATCCGGTCGTCCGTTCCTTCCCGGATATAGTTCAGCAGTTCCTCCATGGACATATGGTCGGAATCGAATTTGGCAAGGTGAATATGATTCTTTCCGTCTTCCAGGGAACGGATGGCCTTCAGCAGGCTTTCCTCCATGGTGCGTCCCACGCTCATGACTTCCCCCGTTGCCTTCATCTGGGTGGACAGAACATTGGAGGCATTGCTGAACTTGTCGAAGGGGAACCGGGGCATCTTTGTGACCACATAGTCAAGGGTGGGTTCAAAGCAGGCCGGTGTATTGGCCAGCATGATCTCATCAAGATGCATGCCCACAGCGATCTTGGCGGATACACGGGCGATGGGATAACCGCTTGCTTTGGAGGCAAGGGCGGAAGAACGGGATACCCGGGGGTTTACTTCGATCACATAATAGCGAAGGGACAGGGGATCCAGGGCAAACTGTACGTTGCAGCCGCCTTTTACATCCAGGGCACGGATGATCCTGAGGGCCGAATCCCGCAGCATCTGATATTCTCTGTTGGTCAGGGTCTGACTGGGAGCAACCACGATGGAGTCTCCCGTATGGATCCCCACCGGGTCCAGGTTTTCCATATTGCAGACAACGAGGGCGGTGTCGTTTGCATCCCGCATCACCTCGTATTCGATCTCCTTAAAGCCACGGATGCTCTTTTCCACCAGTACCTGATGGACGGGAGACAGGGAAAGGGCGTTTTTCATCATATCCCGCATCTCCTCCTCGTTGTCGGCGAAGCCGCCGCCGGTACCTCCCAGGGTATAGGCAGGTCTGAGGATCACGGGATAACCGATCTTTTGGGCGGCATCAAGGCCTTCCTCCACGGAGTAGGTGATGATGGAGGGGACCACGGGCTCGCCGATCTCCTGACAGAGTTCCTTGAAGAGTTCCCTGTCCTCGGCTTTTTTGATGCTTTCGGCACCGGTACCCAGAAGTTCGATCTCACACTCGTGAAGGACACCTTTTTCATGGAGCTGCATGGACAGGTTCAGGCCGGTCTGCCCGCCGATGCCGGGAATGATGGCATCGGGACGCTCGAACCGGCAGATCCGGGCGATATATTCCAGGGTCAGGGGTTCCATGTAGACCTTGTCGGCAACCGAGGTATCGGTCATGATGGTGGCGGGATTGGAATTGGCAAGGATCACTTCGTAGCCTTCTTCCTTGAGGGCCAGGCAGGCCTGGGTTCCCGCATAAGCGAATTCCGCGGCCTGTCCGATGACGATCGGACCCGACCCGATCACGAGGATCTTATTGATATCCGTTCTTTTCGGCATTTCAGTTCCCTTTCTCTTCCGACATCAGGCTGATGAACCGTTCAAAAAGTTCCGTGCTGTCCTGAGGACCGGGTGCGCTCTCCGGATGATACTGAACCGAGAATGCGCGGTCTTTTTCGCAGCACAATCCTTCCACGGTGCCGTCAAGGAGATTCCGGTGGGTGACCGTAAGTCCGGTGCCCGGTACGGTGGATTCGTCCACGGCATAACTGTGATTCTGGGAGGTGATGGCGATCTTTCCGGTCCGGAGATCCTTTACCGGATGATTTCCGCCCCGGTGACCGAATTTGAGTTTGTAGGTTTTAGCTCCGTAGGAGAGGGCAAGCAGCTGATGCCCGAGACAGATCCCGAAGACGGGATATTCTCCCCGGATCTGTTGAAGGAGACGGATCACGGAGGGAACATCCGTGGGATCCCCCGGTCCGTTGGAGATAAAGATCCCGTCCGGATGCAGCAGTCTGATCTCTTCGTATCCCGTGTCGCAGGGCACGATGGTCACGTTGCATCCGTAACGGTTCAGCATTCTCACAATGTTCAGTTTCATGCCGCAATCCACGGCCACCACATGAAATCTGTGATCGGCGGTGCGGACATAGCGGCGTTTCTTGCAGCCGGCTCTCATGACGGCATCATGCGGTATGGGCGTGTTCCGGATCACTTCAAGTCCTTCACTGACAGTTGTGTCACAATTGGTAATGAGCCCTCTCCGGGTTCCGTAATCCCGGATGCTCCGCACCAGTTTTCTGGTATCGATGCCGCTGATGCCGGGAACCCCGTGATCGCTCAGCAGTTCCGACAGGGTATTGGTGTATCGGAAATTGGAGGGCATGTCATTGTAATCCCTTACGATCAGCCCTTTCAGAAGCAGCTGCCTGCTCTCAAAGTCTTCATCCGTGATGCCGTAATTGCCGATGAGGGGATAGGTCATAACGATGGCCTGGTCCGCGTAGGAGGGATCGGAGACGATCTCCTGATACCCGGCCATGGAGGTGTTGAAAACGACCTCACACACCGTGTCGGTTTCCGCGCCGAAGCCGTATCCGGTATAGGTGCTGCCGTCTTCCAGGATCAGTTGTCGCATTGGTCTGTTCATCGTTCCGAAAGCCTCTTTTCAAACCGGTCTTTTCCCGTATGATGGGGGACCCTTGTAATGTAATCTCCGCTGAAACAAGCGTCGCAGTAACCGGATCCGGCGGAGAGTTCGGACAGCGCATTTACGGGAAGATATCCCAGCGTGTCCGCACCGATGATCTTTGCGATCTCTTCCGTGCTGTGATGGTTTGCGATCAGATGTTCCTCGGAGTCGATATCCGTTCCGTAATAACAGGGATGCAGGAAAGGAGGAGAGGAGATCCGCATGTGGATCTCGGAAGCACCGGCATCCCGAAGGAGACGGATGATCCTTTCGCTGGTTGTGCCCCGTACGATGGAATCATCCACCAGTACGATGCGTTTGCCCCGGACGGTTTCCCGGATGGGGTTCAGTTTGATCCGTACCTGGTTCATTCTTTCGTGCTGCGACGGAGAGATAAAGGTACGTCCGATGTATTTGTTCTTGATAAAGCCGATCTCATAGGGAATGCCCGACTGACGGGAATAACCCAGGGCCGCATCCAGTCCGGAATCCGGAACACCGATGACCATATCCGCGGATACGGGATGTTCCCGGGCCAGGATCATCCCTGCCCGTACTCTGGCATCATGCACCGGGATACCGTCGATCACGGAGTCGGGTCTTGCAAAATAGATATATTCAAAGATACAGGTCTTTTTCGGCCCTTTGTGACAGTGATCGGTGTAGCTCCGGATCCCTTCGGGAGAAAAGACCAGAACTTCTCCGGGCTGAAGATCCCGTTCATGAGAGGCACCCACCGCGGACAGGGCACAGCTTTCCGAAGCGATGACATAGCGGCCGTCCTTCGTGATCCCGTAGCAAAGGGGCCGGAACCCGTGAGGATCCCGGAGAGCGATGAGCTTCGATGCCGACATCAGAACAAGGGAATAGGCTCCTTCCAGATATTGCATGCTGTTCAAAACAGCCTGTTCGATGGAGGGGGCCTTCAGTCGTTCCCGTGTGATGATATAGGCGATGATCTCCGTATCGGAGGTGGAATGAAAGATGGATCCCTGAAGTTCCAGTTCATTCCTGAGTTCGTAGGCATTGCTGATATTCCCGTTGTGGGAGAGGGCAAGCCGTCCTCTCTGATGATTGATCTCCAGGGGCTGGCAGTTGTTCCGGTTATTGCCGCCGGTGGTCCCGTACCGGACATGACCCGTTGCCATACTTCCCCGGGGAAGCCGGGACAGGGTATCTTCATCAAAGACTTCGTTGACCTGTCCCAGATCCTTCCGGGAGACAAACAGTCCGTCGTCGTTGACTACGATGCCGCAGCTTTCCTGACCCCGGTGCTGCAGGGCGTAGAGCCCGTAATACACATCGTTGGCAATATCATAGGGCTCCGGTGACCAGATCCCGAACACCCCGCATTCTTCGTGAAGCTCCTTCATCTGTGTTTCTCCTGTGGGACGAAAGCAAAAAAAGACGTCCCCGAATACAGGGATATCCTGTATCCGGTGAACGTCTTTGCTCACTTTTTGTATTGTATACCTGTATACGTTAGAGTGTCAAGAGGTTATTCCACATCCTGCAGGGCTTCGAAGTTCTCTTCGCCGGTCCGTACCTTAACAACACGGTCCACACTGTATACGAAGATCTTGCCGTCTCCGATATGACCGGTGTACAGGGTCTTCTTGGCTGCTTCGATCACGTCGTCCACAGGGATCTTGCTGACAACCACTTCCACCTTAACCTTAGGCAGCAGGGTAGCATCCACTTCCACGCCCCGGTACATCTCTCCGGAACCTCTCTGCAGTCCGCATCCCATGACCTGTGTAACCGTCATGCCCGTAACACCCAGGTCGTTCATTGCCTTACGCAGAGCATCGTATCTTGCCAGCTTTGCAATGATCACTACTTTGTGCATGCCCGTATCTTCGTGAGTGATGGCATTGACAACGGGAACGGAGGCGCTGCGGATGGTTTCCGATGCCTTTTCGTATTCGCTGATGCCCAGATCCGTATTCTCGTTCATGTTCATGCTCAGGGTGTTGGATACATCCATGATGGCAAAGCCCGAATATGCGGAAGCCAGACCGTGTTCGGTGGAATCCAGACCGATGATCTCTTCTTCTTCGGATACACGGAGTCCGAAGACTGCCTTGATCACAAGGAAAGCGATGGTGATGGTAACCGCGGTCCAGATCGCGGTACTGATCATACCTACAAACTGGATCCCAAGGAGCTTGAAGCCGCCGCCGTAGAAAAGACCGGTCATGACTGCGCCGTTACTGTCAGCAATGGCATAGCCGGGAGCAGTGGTCGTGGCAAACAGACCGACTGCCAGGGTTCCCCAGATCCCGTTCAGGCAGTGAACCGCAACCGCACCCACGGGATCGTCCACATGAAGTTTATAATCCAGGAACCATACGCCGAAGCATACCAGGAGTCCCGCGATGATACCGATGATACTTGCGCCCAGGGCATCCGTTACGTCACAGGGAGCCGTGATGGCAACGAGACCTGCCAGGGAAGCGTTCAGACACATGGAAACATCGGGCTTGCCGTATTTGATCCAGGTAAAGATCATACAGGTTACGGTTGCAAGAGCCGGAGCGATGGTCGTTGTTACGAAAACGCTGCCCAGCTGCTCGATGGAGGTGCAGGCTGCACCGTTAAAGCCGTACCAACCCAGCCAGAGGATGAAAACACCCAGGGCTGCCGCGGTCAGATTGTGACCCGGGAAGGCATTTACTTTGGTGATCTTACCGCTTTGATCCTTTACGAACTTACCGATACGGGGTCCGAGGATCGCGGCTCCGATCAGAGCTGCAATACCGCCTACCATGTGAATACAGTTGGAACCCGCAAAATCATGGAAGCCGAGATTGGCAAGCCAGCCGCCGCCCCAGGTCCAATGGGCCTCTATGGGATAGATGACGGCCGAGATCACTGCGGAGTATACACAGTAGGACAGAAATTTGGTTCTCTCGGCCATGGAACCCGATACGATGGTTGCCGTTGTGGCACAGAATACCAGGTTGAACACGAAATTCGACCAGTCAAAGCCGGCGTAATCGGTAAAGATATCGAATCCCGGTCTACCGACGATCCCCAGGAGATCTTCTCCGAGTAAAAGGCCGAAGCCCACGAGGATGAAGACCACGGTACCGATACAAAAGTCCATCAGGTTCTTCATAATGATATTTCCGGTATTCTTGGCTCTCGTAAAACCGGACTCACACATGGCAAATCCTGCCTGCATCCAGAATACCAGTGCGGCGCCGATCAAAAACCAGACACCGAACACTTTGTCGTTCATCATACTTAAGATTTCTTCCGTCATAACAATTCTCCTCTCATTTCATGCAATGTAAGTCGGGCACAAAAAAGGGCGTCCCGGTTTCCCAAGACGCCCTTGCCTTTTCTTACATTACTGTTCTTACTTTGCGAAGCTCTCGTAATATTCTTCCAGAGCCTGTTCGATGATAAGGATGATCTTCTTCATAGCGTTCTCCTTTCTTCGGTCCAAGAACCGTATCCCGGAGGTTTTCGCCTCCCTGTTTTCTTTGTTGAACTCAGTGTAGCATCTTGCTTTATTCGTGTAAAATACATATAATAGACGGTGAGCCATACCTTTTGGGTATAGTGCGAAAGATCCGTGAAAGGAGGACAGGGCATGGAACTGAGACACATACATTATTTCCTGACGGTGGCGGAAGAGGGGAGTTTCACCGGAGCGGCGGAAAAACTCATGATGGCCCAGCCGCCCCTTTCCAGGCAGATCAAAGATCTGGAGGAAGAACTGGGAGCGGAACTGTTCGTCCGCAGACCCCGGGGATGCGTACTGACGGAAGCGGGGCATCGGTTTTACCGGTATGCCGTGCAGATGGATACCATTGCCAGGGAATCCGCGGAGGATATCCGGGGCATGAACCGCGGGCTGTCGGGAACCCTGTATATCGGTACCGTGGAGGGGGCCGCACCCAGGATCCTCTCCCGGTGGATCGGTTCTTTCCATAAGAAATATCCCCTTGTGGAGTTTCATATTCAAAACGGGAGTTCCGACGACGTGGTAAGGGATGTGCACTCCGGATTGTGCGAGATCGGCATGATCACTGCCCCTTATGACGCCGAAGGACTGAACGGATTCACGGTGTATGAGGAGCCCTGGATCGTCATGATCCCGGCGGATCACCCCCTTGCCGCCCTACCCGGAGATACGGTGGAACTGAAGGAACTTGCACCCTATGAACTCATCATTCCCTCCAGAGAATCCAGGAAAAGGGAGATCGAGGAGTGGTTTGCGCCCTTTCACATCAGGCCCAGGGTGATCTGCAGGATCGCCCATATGCTCAATGCCTACGAACTGACCGCCCACGGTCTGGGGATCGCCATCTACCCCGCTGCTGCGGGATCCGGGGATCTGAAACCCCGGGGAGAAAAGGTCTGTATCAGGACCATTGTCTCTCCCAGAGTGTTTGCTTCCTATATTCTGGTAAGGAGCGCGGATAGGCCCCTTTCCATACTCCCCCGGGAATTCTGGGATCATGCTGCCGAAACCGGGTTCGACGATGCCGTTTGAATTGTAGAACTTTCCTTTTTAAGGTATAATCTCACCATATAGGGGAAATGTCATGGGCGACTTTATCGAAGAACGTCTGAATAAAAAGCGAAAGGTCCTGGTGGTGGACGACGAGCTCGTCAACCGCAGGATGCTGGAAAAGATCATCTGTGAGGAATACGAGGTACTCCTTGCGGAAAACGGCAGGGAAGCGCTGGGGGTGATCCTGGATAACCGGGATACGCTGGCATTGGTGCTTCTTGACCTGATCATGCCCGATATGGACGGTTATGAACTGCTGACCCTTATGCACAATGATATCAGCCTTGCGGGGATCCCGGTGATCGTACTGACCAGTGAGGTGTCCGCGGAGGTCAGGAGCCTGCAGCTGGGGGCGGCGGATTTTATCCCGAAGCCCTACGATGTTCCGGAAGTGATCCTGTCAAGGATTCACAAGACGATACAGCTTTTTGACAGTTCCAATATCATTTCCGCCACTCAGAACGATCCTCTGACGGGGCTGTTTAACCGGGAATTCTTTCTGGAATATGCATCCGTGCACGATCAGTATTATCCGGATCTTCGGATGGATGCCTTTGTGTTCGATATCAACCGCTTTCATCTGTTGAATGAGATGAACGGAAGATCCTTCGGTGACCGCGTCCTTACAAAGGTTGCGGACGGGATCCGTACTCTTCTGGAAGAGCGGCAGGGGATCGCCTGCAGGGAAAACGCCGACGTCTTTTTCCTCTATCTGCCCCATACCGATTATCCGGAAGAAGTGTATACCCATGTGGAAAACGGGATCATAGGAATGCTGGAGGATGCCCGGGCCCGTCTGCGGATGGGGGTTTATCCCAATGTGAACAAGACTTTGGAGATGAGCCGACGGTTTGACTGCGCAAGGCTTGCCTGCAACAGTGTACGCAATAATTTCGGGGACAGGATCGCGGTCTACGATTCGGACATGCATGAGCGGGAGACTTATGCACAGCGCCTCATCGGCGATATGGAAAAGGCCCTTTCGGAGAAGCAGTTCAAGGTATTCTATCAGCCGAAGTATGATATCACCGGAGAAGAACCGGTCTTAAGTTCCGCGGAAGCCCTGATCCGCTGGGAGCACCCGGAACTTGGTATGATCAGCCCGGAGAATTTCATCCCGCTTTTCGAGGAGAACGGTCTGATCCAGCGCCTGGACCGCTTTGTATGGCATGAGGCAGCAGCCCAGATCAGCAGATGGAAGGATGCCTACGGTACGGTCATCCCGGTTTCCGTCAATGTATCCAGGATCGATCTTTGCGAACCGGGCTTTGTGGACGAGATGCTGTCCATCGTTAAGGAAAATGATCTGAGGCCGGAAGATTATTATCTGGAAGTCACGGAATCCGCTTATACGGGCAATTCCGAGCAGATCATCGAGGTGGTGAACAATCTGCGCTCCGAAGGATTCCGGATCGAGATGGATGATTTCGGAACAGGATATTCATCCCTGAATATGCTGTCCACCATGCCCATCGACGTGATCAAACTGGATATGAAGTTCGTCCGGAATATTCATGTGAATCCCAAAGACCTGCGTATGGTGGAACTGATCATGGATATCGCCGATTTCCTCTCCCTCAGGGTAGTGGCCGAAGGGGTGGAACTGGAGGAGCAGTACAGATTATTAAAAGAACATGGCTGTGATGTGGTCCAGGGGTTCTATTTTTCCAGACCCGTGCGACCGGATCAGTTTTGTAAGTTTATTGAAGAAAAGACAGGAAAGGAGAATTGAACCATGGAGATCAATTTAACAAAAGACACCTTCGAAAAGGAAGTTCTGCAGTTTGAAGGCACGGCTATCGTGGATTTCTGGGCGCCCTGGTGCGGCCCCTGCCGGATGTTCGGACCGATCCTTGCATCCTTTGCGGAATCCCATCCCGAGATCAAGGCCTGCAAGGTCAATACGGATGAGGAGCCGGAACTTTCCGAACAGCATGACGTCATGAGCATCCCCACCGTTGTGATCTACAAAAACGGACAGATCGTGAAGAAAGTGACGGGTGTTCAGAGTGAAGAAGCCCTGGAGGAACTGACAAAATAATGGAAAACAATAATACTACCCAGAATTTTCAGGATTTCGGCAACGATATCAAAAAATTTGCCGGAAAAGCAGGGAGGATCGCCGCGATCGCACTGATCACGGCGATCGTACTGATACTGCTGTCCGGATCCTTTTATTCGATCCGGGAAGAAGAGCAGGCCGTTGTGAGCACCTTCGGCGTACCGAAGGCAGTCACCCAGCCCGGTCTGCATTTTAAGATCCCCGTTGTCCAGACCGTGGAAAAGGTCAATACCACGATCCAGGGATTCGCCATCGGCTATTCCAGCGATTATTCCCAGAATTACAACGGAGCGGAGGGGGCCGATTCCAGCATGATGATCACCTCCGACTATAACTTTATCAAGATCGATTTCTACGCGGAATACCGCATCACGGATCCCGTGAAAGCTCTTTACGCCTCCGAGGATCCGGTACTGATCCTGGCCAATATCGCCCAGAACTGCATCCGTACCACCATCGGTTCCTACGGTGTGGACGCGGTGCTCACCACCGGTAAGAATGAGATCCAGTCCAACATCAAGGAAATGATCATGACCAAACTCAATGATCTGGATATCGGGATCCAGCTTGTGAATATCCGTATTCAGGATGCGGAACCCCCCACAGCGGAGGTGGTGGATGCCTTCAAATCCGTGGAAACGGCAAAGCAGGGGAAGGAAACTTCCTTAAATAACGCCAACAAATACCGGAATGAACAGCTCCCCGAAGCTAAGGCCAAGGCGGACAAGATCATTCAGGACGCGGAAGCGGACAAAGAAGCCCGCAAGAACGAGGCCATCGGACAGGTATCCCGTTTTAACGCCATGTATGATGAATACGTGAAATATCCGGTCATCACGAAGCAGCGGATGTTCTACGAGACCATGGAAGACGTGCTTCCGGATCTGAAGGTCGTGATCGAAGGGACGGACGGTAACTCCGTATCCAAGATCCTGCCTCTGGGAGAATTCGGAGAAGGCACGGCAGCCGTTGTCGGAAATGCAGCACAGTCTTCCGGCGACGAAGAAGAAGAAAACTAGGAGGTGCCGTCATGGAAAGATTTGATTCAAACGGCAAGGTAAAAGGCAAAAAGTCAAAGATCTGGGCTGTCCTGGCGGTGATCCTCATCCTTATGATCGGACTCGGGACCACCCTTGTGATCACCCACGAGAATGAATATAAACTGATCCGTCAGTTCGGACGTGTGGACAGGATCATCGATCAGGCGGGACTTTCCTTCAAGATCCCTTTTGTGGAATCCGTGGATACGGTGCCCAAGGAGATCCTGCTCTATGATCTGCCGGCTTCCGATGTCATCACTTCGGATAAAAAGTCCATGATCATTGACAGTTATGTGCTGTGGCGGGTGACGGATCCTCTGAAATTCGCCCAGACCTTAAGTTATTCCGTAGCAAATGCCGAAAACCGCATTGACACGCTCGTGTACAATGCCATGAAGAACACCATATCCAATATGAAGCAGGACGAAGTCATCAAGTCCCGTGACGGGAAGATGACCGTGACCAATATTGTTTCGGATGAGGACCTTCAGTCCAACGATCTGGTGCTGGAAGAAGTGACCGAGGTTGTGGAGATCACGTCCTTAACGGAAGAGATCATGAATCATATCGGTAAGGATTATGAGCAGTACGGGATCGAGGTGCTGACGGTGGAAGTCAAGAAACTGGATCTGCCGGATGACAACAAGCAGGCCGTATACACCCGTATGATCTCCGAGCGTGAGAACATTGCGGCTCAGTATACCGCAGAGGGTGCTTCCCAGGCCCAGATGATCCGGAATACCACCGACAAGGAGATCTCCATCATGCTTTCGGAAGCGGAAGCCAAGGCGGAACAGCTTCGTGCGGAAGGAGAGGCGGAATACATGAAGATCCTCTCCGATGCTTATTCGGATGAGGAGAAGAGTGATTTCTACACCTTCGTCCGTTCTCTGGATGCCGCCAAGCAGAGTATGAGCGGCAAGGGAGAAAAGACACTGATCCTCCCTGCGGATTCTCCCATCGCCCAGGTATTCGTTCCGTAAGGACGAAAGATTACAGAGCATTGAAAAAGGGCTGCCTTCGGGGCAGCCCTTTCCATATTCGAAAAAACTAGCGGACGGCCCCGATCAGTTCCGTCACATCCGCGATGCCATGGGCAGTCAGGTAGTTGTCGATCCCTTCGATCACACGGAGGGTGGCATAGGGATCCATGAAGTTCGCGGCCCCCACCGCCACGGCAGAGGCTCCCGCCAGCAGAAACTCGATGGCATCATCCCCCGTCATGATCCCGCCCATGCCGATAATGGGGATCTTTACGGCCTGTGCACATTGATAGACCATCCGCAGGGCTACGGGTTTGATGGCGGGACCGGACATGCCGCCGGTCTTGTTTGCCAGTACAAACCGCCGCTTCTCGATATCGATCTTCATTCCCGTAATGGTGTTGATCAGGGAAATGGCATCGGCCCCCGCGCTTTCGGCTGCCATGGCCATATCCGCGATATTCGTCACATTGGGGGAGAGTTTCATGATGACAGGCTGCTTTGCATGCTTTTTGATCTCGGATGTGATACCGGAAAGGGCTTTCACATCCTGGCCGAAGGCAATGGCCCCTTCTTTGACGTTGGGACAGGAGACATTGATCTCCAGAAGGTCCGCATTGCTGTCACCCAGGCGTTCCACCACTTCCACATAATCGGGAATGGATTTTCCGCAGACATTGACAATGATCCGGGTGTCAAACCCGCTTAAAAAGGGCAGGTCCCGCTCCATGAACACATCGATGCCGGGATTCTGAAGGCCGATGGCATTGAGCATGCCGCCGTAGACCTCCGCAACCCGGGGGGTGGGATTTCCTTCCCAGGGGACGTTGGAGACCCCTTTTGTCACCACCGCGCCAAGCCGGTTCAGGTCTACAAATTCCGAATACTCCATTCCGGATCCGAAGGTGCCGGAAGCGGTCATCACCGGATTTTTAAAAGTAACACCTGCTATTTTAACTGTCCTGTTGATCTCCATTTTTTCGTTCCTTATCTCTTTTCAGATCTTATTTCGTATAAAAACATGTGTTATTATATATCCAGATCTCCTGCACGGAACACGGGACCGTCGGTACAGATCCGTGCATTTTTTACGTGGGAATGTCCGTCCTTTTCCTTCGTTCGGGTCACGCAGCCGAGACAGGCACCTACGCCGCAGGCCATGCGCTCTTCCAGTGAAAGAAAGGCTTCGTTCTTCTTTCCCGCTTTATTCAGGGATTCAGAATACCGGGCCACGGCTTTGAGCATGGGCATGGGGCCACAGGCCAAAATTATATCAGGATTTAACAAATCCTCTTTTACCGCATCCAACACCGTACCTTTCGTTCCCACGGAACCGTCCTCGGTAGCGATGAGCAGCTTTCCGTATTTCTTCAGATCCTCTGCCAGGAAGAGATCCCTGTTCCGGTATCCTGCCACGATCACGGGTTTGCACCCGTGGGCATGGAGTTCTTTGGCTGTCTGAAGCATGGGAGGGATCCCGATCCCGCCTCCCAGAAGGACAATGTTCAGATCCATCAGTTCAAGGAGGATCTGTGTATCACTCTTGGTTTCCGCATGCTCCACGAATTTCGTGAATTCATAACCGTTTCCCAGGATCCCCAGGATATCGATGCCATCGCCCGCTCTGAGGGTTGACAGTTCTTTCGTTCCTTCTCCGGAGACCCTGTATACCAGTCTGAGGGCGGTCAGGTCATCCGACACCTCGCAGATACTGATGGGGCGGGGAAGAAGCTTATCCTTTCCTTTGGGATAAACGCCCACGAACTGGCCGGCGTGGGCTTCCCGGGCCAGATCCGTTTCCAGCAGCAGATCGAAGATCCCCGGAGAGATCTCCCGCTGTGACAATAGGGTTACCGTTTCTTTTTTCTTCATGGTCATTCCTTTATTGCAGATATGTTCTGATCTTTTCGAAGCATCCGTTGAGCATGCCGGTGTCCACGATCCCATCAGGACCGAAGGCGGTGGATTCCACCGTAAAGGTATCATCATAGCCCATGTCCCGGATCAGCTTGAAAAATCTGTCAAAATCAATATGCCCTTTTCCCATGGGCAGGACTTTGAGGTTGTCCCAGGTCAGATATCCGCCGCCGTAATCGTTCACATGGTAGTGACGGATATGGCCGTTCCGGTAAAGATAAGCATATTCCGGCTCATACAGGAGTCTGAGTTCGTCATGGAAATCCGCCATCTTGGTGTCAAAGATCAGATGGGCATCCGGAAAGGCCGCAAGGAGTTCCTCCCATCTTTTCATGGGAGAGCTCACATTGCAGAGCACGTTTTCGATAAGAAGATCCGTTCCGTGATCTTCTGCAATGGAACGAAGAGCGGGATAGAGTTTCAGATTATGACCGAAATTGGAGTCACTGATCTTTCCGTTCCAGAGGTGCATCACCAGTTTGGAAGCTCCTACTGCCCGGGCGATCCGGCAGTTTGCGGTAAACCGGAGGAGGGCCTCCTCGTCCTTTTCTTCCGTGATCAGTTCCCCCACCGTCTTCTGACAGTGCATGACGGGAATGGGTACCTTCAGATCAAGGAGAAACCGGATCAGAGCGTCTTCCCTTTCGTACCAGTCGCTGTACATCATAAATTCCAGTCCGTCACAGGTAAGGAGGGGGACCAGATCTTTTAAGAGCTCGTATTTTCTTCCGTTGGGTCTTCCGATGAGGGCACCGGTGGAGCAGAGGATCTCAGCCATTCTTCATCACCCTGTACAGACGTTTTCGCACATGCAGAT
>JAEEGL011497690.1_pt1 | contig 18620 bp, 6 predicted proteins | sample 9134231 | NCBI WGS metagenome assembly JAEEGL01 (sample SAMN16246548, study PRJNA631951) | gut metagenome | biome: gut microbiome; feature: rumen; material: fiber-attached | host: Bos | place: Iran: Karaj | collected 2018-10 | reverse complement strand
AGCAGTATCCTCATCAGTGTAGATTTGCCGCAGCCTGTCTTACCGACTATGGCCACATACTGACCGGGGCGTATTCTCAATGAAACATCATCAAGCACATTCGGCATGTTTTCATTATATCTGAAGGAAATATTGTTGATCTCTATTCCTCCCCTCAGTTCCCTTACAACAGGGCGGTCTGCATCCACCTCCGGCTGTGCGTCAAATACCGGTCTTATAAGACGTAATGAAGGACGTATCTGGGCAATAACAACAGCGATCGATGAAAGAGCCATGAACGCTCCGCTGACCATGCTGTAAGCTGTATTAAAAGCCATGTAATCAGCCACATTCACGCTGCTTTTTATCGCTCCGAAATATAGAACTATGGTTCCGACAAGAGATATTCCCAGAGATATTGTCGGACTAAGCTTAAGAAACATCGGAGGATCGTAAAGATACTTTGCCGCTTTTACATACTGCTCGCTCCACTTGGCGAAGGCTCTTTTCTCGGCTCCTGCATTCTTAATCTTTGACACTCCGCATATCAGGGAATAAACCATACCGTCCTCTTTATTGGATTCCCGCATTATATTCTCGGATATTCCCATCTGACGCAGTGCCGTAGCCGTCGACACGATAAATGTCAGAAGGGTTATGATCATAGCCGGAGCGGCCAGTGCCGGTGCATATGCCATGACCTGACCGATATAAATAAGTGAAAATATCGCAGTAAGTCCTATCGAAAGTATTGAATCAAAGATCGTCTCAACAAGCATATTTACATTATCAAGCCTGCCTGCCAGTTCGCCCGCACTGTAGTCCTTAAAGAAATTCACCGGCAGCGACAGAATTCTCATGATCATTGCGCTCTCAACACTAAGTGATATCCTTGTTGTTATATTTTTGTTGATAAGCTCTTTTATCACAGCCAGAAGATTACCCGCCACAGTAACACACAGAAGTGTCAGCATGGTACCCGCAAGCAGCATTGAATTGGAATACTTTATTACATCGCCGTACAGGAAATGTGATATCGCCGGCGATACAAGTCCAAGGATTGCGCCTGCCAGCGCAGCACCGATCATCAGCACATAATCCTTCATCCTAAGCTGCATAACCATAAATGTAAGCAGATCCGTGAACTTAATCTGTCTCAGCGGAAGGGGTGCGTAAAAGCAGATGGCATCCTCATCTATTTCTTTTTCGTTTGCGGACGTAATACGTTTGGTCTCACCTGTCGACGGGTCATTATAGCAGTATCCGCCTGCCGATCCCGGAAGAAGTGCTATGACGCTGCCGTCCTTTTTGCTTCCAAGCATGGCACCCACTGCATCCTTATACCACCCCGGGGTCAGCTTTACCGGACGGCGCATTATTCCCGAAGGCCTTAACAGGTACTCAAGCGCTTCCTCCATATCGTCCATATCATCGGGAAGCTCCTGGGGCTTTATCCGATAGTACTTTAAGATATCGCTTATCGCCTCACCTGACAGCCTGCTGTTCTGAGACAGTCCGCTCATTATCTTATCAGTGCTGACGATGTTTACCATCCGTGCCACTGCATCGGTAAGCATCTCGTCATCACTTATCATTCTCTGTTTAATCTGTTCCTCAAACCAACCCATAATCCTTACCCGGTTTAATCTCCCTGTTATTTACTCACTGCTTATGAGTTCTTCATACTTTCCGTGCTTTGCCATCAGCTCATCATGGGTTCCCCGCTCCACTACCTTGCCGTTATCCATGACTATGATCTCATTACAGTCCCGAATCGTTGAGAGACGGTGTGCGATAACTATGCATGTTATGCCCCTGTCCACGATCGACTTTACCACCTCATATTCGGTAGCCGCATCCAGCGCGCTTGTCGCCTCATCCATGATTATTACCGTGGGATCCTGCGACAGTACCCTGGCTATCTCCATCCTCTGTCTCTGCCCTCCGGAGAAATCCTTTCCGCCGGCAAGCATCCTGTACCGGTATCCTCCGTCACGCTGCATTATGTCCTCATGGAGACTTGCATCCCTTGATGCCAGTATCATCTCGAAATCCTCGATCGAGTTATCCCACATTTTTATATTGTTTGCTACGGTATCCTCAAACAGGATAATATCCTGATCCACAACAGCCAAAGAACCGGTAAAGACATTCCTGTCTATCTCTTCCATTGGTTTTCCGTCAAACAGTATCTCCCCGCTCCAGGGTCTGTACAGTCCCGAAATAAGCTTGGAAAGAGTAGATTTACCACATCCGGATGGTCCGACAAACGCAACCCGCTGCCCGGGCTCCACAGTCATAGAGAAGTTCTCTATAAGAGGCTTGGCGAGCCTTGAATAGCCAAAAGTAACATTCTTAAGCTCTACCCTGCCGCTTAACTTGCTGTAACCCTTTTCCTCTGTTCCGGCAGTCTTATCTATGCTGTCCGAAGTCTCCGCTTCCTGTAAATCCTTCTGTTCTTCCGGGCTTTCATGCTCCCCGGACTCACTGTTCATGCTGCCATATTCAACATCTGTCGGATATTCCATCACATCCTCGATACGCTCCATGTTTACCCGCATCTCACGTATTATCGAAGCAGCGGATGACAGTGTAAGGACCGGAGCCATGAAGGAATTAAGCATTGTCTGAAATGCGAAAAGCATACCTATGGAGAAATTACCATGAATTATAAGCCAGATACCTGTACCCATAATAAGAATATTCGTTACAGAGTTAGCCACTGCGGGAATGATACCGTAATACGTTGTAAGCCTTACCGTTTCCATCTGACTCTTATTAACCGATGCCTGGAATCCGGCCCATTTCTCGAAGAAACCATTCTCGGCTCCGCTGCTCTTCACGGTCTCTATCATCTCTATTCCGGAAACCGTAGCTGCTGACAGCTTGGCTGCATCCCTCATCTGTACTCTGGAAATGTTCATGGACTTCGCGGAAACATACTGACCTATTACAATGTTAACAGTAGTTCCGAACAGTCCTATGATCGTCAGTACCACGCTGTACTTAAGTATAACCACCAGATAAACGATCATCATAATGGAATTAAGTACGGTAGGTGCCAGCGTATTGATTATCGTTGATGCCAGTGTCTGATTGATCCTTTTCCTGATGGCAATATCCTCTGCATGACGCTGCGTAAAGAATTCAACCGGCATGCGGAGTACATGCCACATATAACCCGCATTTGCTTTTATCGCAAGCTTTCCCTGCATCTTAAGGTTATATACAGCCTGCATTGCCGACAGGGTTATCTGAATCAGAGCAAAGGTACTCAGGAAAATAAAAAAAGGAACTGTCCATCTAAGATCTCTTCCGTCGAGAAAACGGTCCACAAACATCTTGGAAAAAACAGGATTGATGACACCCATAAGAGCATTTATCAGTGAAACGATAACCGTGAACGCCATAACCGCGCCGGTTCCGCTTAGCTGTTTCTCAAGGAATCCGGTCATGCTTTTCTTTTGACCCCCGGGCTCAAAATTCTCCGAAGGCTCCATCATGATACATACTCCGGTAAACGACTTATCGAAGCTCTCCATGGAGATTTCGACTCTTCCCCTTGCGGGATCGTTTATTACGGCCTTATCCTTCTTGAATCCGTCCAGTACAACAAAATGATTGAATTCCCAGAAGATTATGCAGGGAAACTCTCCATCCTTCTGCAGATCCTCAGGCTCAAACCTGTACCCCTGAGCCTCCATGCCGTAATTCCTTGCCGCCAGCATAACATTCATGGCATTAGAGCCGTCTCTTGATACTCCGCAGTCCACCCTCGCCTGTTCAAGCGGTATCCATTTCCCGTAATATGCCAGGATCATGGACAGGCAGGCAGCACCACACTCCAGAGCCTCCAGCTGAAGTATTACCGGTACCTTGGCAACGCCCCCGGTCACCGGCTTCTTATTGATCTTCATTTTACAAAACCTCACCAAAGTAATCTATTCACTCATAAGAAGCTTTACGGGAGCTATCTCAACTACGCTTACATTTCCCTGTGCGTCCACTATCTGATCCTCTATGCGTCCCGTAAACCCCCAGATGATGGCAGCAGCAAGAAGCAGAAGGATACATCCGAGTATCAGCCACATGCTGATACCCGTTATCTTCATATAGTCATCTATCTTTTCAGGCGATGATATCCTTTCTATACTCTTTTCTCTGAAAATCGATTTGTTCATTTATTCCTCCACTTTACCAAAATAATTAAACATAAGCATTGTTATGTCATCAAACTGCGGTGCCTCACCTACAAATTCATCAATATCCTTTCGTACGGCCCTTAATACTTCCTCAGGCTTTTCGTCTTTTGTACGGTTCAGCACATTAAGCATGCGGTCTGTTCCGTAAAGCTCATTATTGGCATCGGTTGCCTCGGCAACACCATCGGTATACACATAGAGACTGTCTCCGGGATAAAGCTCGAACTCATGCTGTCTGAATGGAATACCTTCCATCGTTGCAACAGCCGGGGAATGCTTGTAGATCGACAGCTCGAAATCTCCGTCTTTTCTCCTGATCGCAGGATGTTCATGTCCTGCATTGGCAGCCCAGCCTTTTCCGGTGCTTATCTCTATGATGGCAAGCCATACTGTTACAAACAGCTCGGCATCATTTCCCTCACACAGTGTATCATTAACCTCGGAAAGTATATCTCCGGGAAGCCCTCCCTGCTGAGTCCTTGTCTTAATAAGAGTCTTGGCGATAACCATAAACAGCGCCGCGGGAACGCCCTTACCGGATACATCCGCCATAACAAGAGCTATGTGATCGTCATCCACCATAAAGAAATCATAGAAGTCTCCACCGACCTCCTTGGCCGGATTCATGGTAGCATACAGATCGAATTCGTCTCTGGTAGGAAATGCAGGGAATACTCTTGGCAGCATATCTGCCTGAATCTGTGTTGCAACGTTAAGCTCCGCTCCGATACGCTCCTTCTCTGCCGTGACATGCTGGAGATTGACCATGTAATCCTTAAGTTCAACGATCATATCGGCGAACTGGTCGGACAGGCTCCTTATTTCATCATTACCGGTTTCATTCTTTCGGATCTCTTCCGAGATTTTATCATCCTTAAGCTCGGTATATTGGGCAACGCTCCTTTCAAGCCTGACCAGGCGGACAAGGAAACCTTTTCTGATAAACCTGGATATGATTATCAGTCCGATTATCAGCACGATAAATGAACCGGCCAGCTGACTTACTACTGTGTTTATTATAGAACTCGTAACCTGTTCAACACTTATTCCCGCGCATGCGAGGCCTATCTGTTCGCCGTCTTTAATGATGGGGACATAATAAGTATATGTATAACCGTGTTCATTATTGAAAACATCAAATCCGGATGAAGGCTTTCCTGTATTCCATGCCTCCCACATTCTTTTATGCTTCTGCGGATCTTCTTCAACCTCAATACCAAGGCTTATGTAAGACTTGCCGTCAACCACCTTCTCGTCACGGAAGATGTCTATCATATAACACATTTTCGGTATCTCAGTGGGATATATGAAAAAAGTATATTCAAGACCGAAAGAATCCCGTATATCTTCAAAAATAGTCAGCCAGTACTCATAAGTATACTCGGCATAAAGCAGTTTAAGATCATCCTCGAGCTCATTAAACTGTATATCTTCACCATACACCATTCCCGGATGTTTCTCCTCAAAATGCCGGTAAAACTCCCTGCCCTTTATTTCCGGGTCACCCGCATAATCAAGAGGAATAAGCATTTCGTCTTTATGATCCTCAAAATACATTCTCAGGTCATAAAAGTCATCACCATCCCTGTCTATAAGAACTTTCATATAATTATTGATAGATGTGAGCCTGTCCGCGCATTGCTGATGATATACCCTGCTCTGAACCACATATGTGTATACCAGATTCATGATCACGGTCAGTACACCAAAAATGGCAAACATAATTATGAAAATGGTTACCAGACTTCTTTTCTTTTGTAGTTTTGCATCCATAATTGTTTGTCCTTTCTCAGATTGATATAACAATATTTTATTTCTTTAGCAGTTCTTTTACAATATCTTTTATAAACCTTCGGTATTTCGAAAGAAATACAAAATGCTCATCAAGGCTTCCCTTTACTTCAAATGCCTTCCCTTCCTCCATCGAATAATCCTTCCACGGGTTGAGTTTCATAGCTGAATAACCCATTTCTTCATCTGATGCCTCACCACCGAGTATGATACAGTCGATCGCGGTGCCTGTCTTTTTACCCGCTTCCAGCGGATTCAGGATATTGGAAGAATATACGAGATATGTTTCATACAGCGAATGAAGCATGGTCTCAGAAGCTTCCTCGCCCAGACTGTTTCTTAAACAGTTCCTCAGATATTCGGTATCGGAAACATCATCTCCGACCACCCTGTACTTATCCTCAACATCTTTTCCCAAAAAGAGAGCCACTGATGTAATAAGCCTTTCAGCCCTTCCCGTATAACCGGTGTCCGATATATCTTCACTTCCCGGCGGCACTGCTTCAAGCATTATTATACGGCCTGCTTTCCTGCCCTGATCCTCAAGCCTTCCGGCAATTACCTGCGCAGCCGTTCCTCCCTGTGAATATCCCATGATAATATCTCCGTCTTTAAAAAATCCGGTGATATTATCCATGTATCTTTCTATCGTACGCTCCCATGAGTTCCCGGAATACAGATCATATCCTTCAAGCTCTTCGATAGTCATTTTCGAGAATCTTGCATACTTCTCATCTGTAAGGCCATATATCCTGCCTTTATATCCCAGCTCATTGATCAACGGAAGATAGCATAATGACATTCCACCTGATGGAGGTATACAGAATATTGATGCTTCATCAGGATCGCCATCCCTTAACATAAGCATTCCCTCTCCTCTCCGTTCCAGACCGTTCCAGCCATTCAGCAGATGCTCTCCCAGTAATGCAGGTGTAGGAGCCGAAACAATATCGGCTATACCGACAGCATATCCCGAAAGTCCCGCTACCAGCTTCATCATATCAATTGAACTTCCTCCAAGTTCAAAGAACGAATCGTCTCTTCCCACCCGTTCGATACCAAGTATCTGTTCAAAAAGCTCCGCAACCAGCTGTTCAAAATAACCTTCCGGAGTTCGGTATTCAACTGTCCTTACAGGTTCAGGCAGCTCTTTTTTGTTAAGCTTTCCGTTTATCGTAAGAGGGAGTCTTTCCATGCTTACGATTGCTGCAGGAACCATATATGAAGGCAGCTTCTTCAACAGCCAGCTCTTAAGTGCCTCTTCGGCCGGAGCCGTTTTCCATACAACATATGCTGCCAGATATACCTCACCCGTCCCCTTCTTCCGGCCTATTACGGCGGCATCTTTAATATCCCTGAATTTCCTGATACAGCTCTCTATCTCCCCCGTTTCGATACGATAACCGCGGATTTTTATCTGGTCATCGTTTCGTCCCAGAAAACGCAATTCGCCGTCAAGTCCGAACAGGCCGAGATCTCCGGTCCTGTATATCCTTCCTTCACCGAACTGATTGGGCCTGAACACTTTCCTGCTGATCTTTGGAAGATTATGATAGCCTCTTGCCAATCCGTTACCGCCGATACATATTTCTCCTTTCTGACCTATACCGCACAGCTTGTCCCCCTGCATTACATATATTTTTTTATTGTGATACGGCCTTCCTATCGGAATAGGATTGCCCTCGTCTTTAATGTACACATGCGAAGTGGCGTTGACACATGCTTCGGTCGGTCCATAATCGTTTACCATCATATCCGTACATTCAGACCATGCCGCGAATATCTCCGCATTTGCAGCATCACCTCCTGCACATACAAGCCTGAAACGGTCAAAATCCGCCGGATCCAGTGCCTGCAGGAGAGCATTTGTGGCACCCATCATGTCTACCCCGTGCTTCCTGCAGTACATTGCAGTTAGTTTACTGTTTAACAATATATCCCTCGGGATGATGCATACGGTACCTCCGGATGCAAGTGTAATAAATAAATCCCATACAGATGCATCAAACACGAAATTCGCCGGCATAAGCACCACACCGTCAAACAGTCCGTAACGTTTAATATTTGAACTGATCATCTGTGCCAGGGCAGCATGCTCTATTTCCACACCCTTGGGATTACCTGTGGTTCCCGAGGTATAGATCATATAAGCCAGCCGGTTTCTGAGTTTATCAAATCCGTGTGACATTATCTTACTTATATCCGCTCCGTCATACACTTCATCAGACACATCTATCACGGTTGCCCCTGACTCCCTGAAAAGAGAACTTCTGTCGTCAGTTCCGGGATCAATGCCCTTTAACACCATATCAGCATTACAGTCTTTTAGTATATAACCAATCCGTTCATCGGGATAAAGGGGATCAACAGGTACATAGGCGGCACCGGCCAGCATTGAAGCAAGCATGGCAACGATCATTTTCGGTCCACGGTCGGCATAGACAGCAATAAACCTTTCCTCACCGTATCCTATTACTGAGGCAAGCTCGCAGGATTCCTTCCACAACCCGGCGTAACTCAGCGAATTCTCCCCCATAACGACCGCAGTTCTGTCAGGTGATCTGTCAACATGTCTGCTTATCAGATCAAGAACGGTATCCTTCGTTATAGGAGCATTTACACCGCATATCTTCGCAAGCATATTTTCTCTCTCGTCCCCTGACAGCCTGTCGATAGCGGATATTTTAATGTCACCGTCCGATACTATCTGGGTAACTATATGCTCATAACGTCTGATCAGAAGCTTTATATACCTGCGGTCATATTTCGCCCCGTCATACTGGAATGTGACCGCAAAGCCGTCACTCTCCCCGACACTTATTGACATTGGATAATCCACCTCTTCATGCATAAGAGTTACTGTATGGTTATTATCCTGCATACCCGAATTGGGATAATTCTCATATACATAAAGAGTATGTATAAGTCCGGAAGCCTGGGCACCATCTGCCATTATCCTGTCAAGAGGGCAGTCTGTAACCGGCTGCATGGCATAATAATCCTCCTGCCGCTGCCTGAATATGTCAGATACATACTCATCGTTACTCCACTTTATTCTCACCGGGATCGTGTTTATAAACATTCCTACAGCATTTACCAGTCCGTCTATGCTCCGGTCCCTGCCGGAAACAGTCTCCCCGAAGACAACATCCTCAACATTATTTTCAAATCCCAACAGCAATCCCCATACACACCCAAAGAAACAGCCTGCTGTTATCCTGTATTTCTCCGTATATATGCGAATAAGGTTTTCCGTATTTTTGTCGACATACAGCATTTCATACTCTGCACCACTTCCGGACTGCGGGGCGCAGCCTGTCCCGTCTATACCAATACCCTCGTCAAAGTCTCCAAGATATCTGCCCCATTTTTCAAGCTTTTCATCAGATCCCCGGGTACTGCTTTCCCGTAGAAAGTCAGCATAGGAGCAGCCCCTTAAGCTTTCCTTCTTTGCCATACGCATAAGATCATCGGCACTTATTCCCTTAAGCAGCATATTGTAATAACTCATAAGGGTATCTGTAAGTATGGGAAAGCTCCATCCATCAATAATACAGTGGTGTGTTGTGATAAGCAGTTCCTTTTCCTCGCATGCACAGCTGTCCTTATTAAAAGTCACACGCATCATTATATCATCAGCCGGATCTATCCCACGTTCTAAATCCTCCCGGGCAATTTCCGTAAAGCTTCTGCCGCTCACCTCCGTAAACAGCGGTTTTATGCTTCCTTCACGCATAATAACCTGTACAGGCTCTGTAAGCCCTTTATACATAAACCGGATCCTCAGTGCATCAAAACGCACAAACAATGCATTCAGTGCAGTCTCGAAGAGTTCGCGGCTCCACGTAGTACTTATCGTCAGACGGTCCTGCAGGAGATAGGCACCTGACTCAGGGTCTGAAAGATATCTGAACAGCATACCCTTCTGCAGGGGCGTCAGTTCTGCTATGGATTCTATACTCTCGGGAGGATACGCAGTAGTAAGGCAATTCCATTCATTATCACTCAACAGCCTGTTTATACAGAGATCGGACGGAGTATAAACACGGTTATCCTCTTCGATGCACTTGGTAATGAAGACAAGTTCTTCCCTGAATCGCAATACAAGCGCACTGATGCTGTCCGTATCATAAATATCATCATACACACATTCTATGTTGATCCCCTGTTCCGTTGCCCTCAGATTGAAGGACACGGTTCCGGGCTCAATATTACGGGAATCCATATTCGCTCCCGAATATTCATCACTTCTTGATATGAGTTCATCACTTTCACTTTCAGACGAACCCAGATAGTTGAAAACCAGTCCTCCCTTATCGGCAAGATCATCAAACAGGATTCCGTAACCGATTCCTGAATTCGGTACGGCTGCCAGAAGCTCCTTAATCTCTATGATCTGCTCATCAACATTCTCCATGCACCGGATAACTATCGGATACACTGCTGTAAACCAGCCCACAGTTCTGTCGCATACAATTCCTTCACCTATATTCCCCCTGCCGTGGCTCTCCAGCTGTATCACAACGGGAGTCTTGTCATCACCCGCAGAAGCGGCACGGACAAGAGCAGCTATCAGTACAGTATCGACTCTGGCACCGTAACGGTTATGTGCTACTTCGAATATTACATCAGCGACAGACTTATCTGCACAGGCCGATACAGATAAACAGCCGGAACTCTTAACAGATGGGATTCTCATTCCCGCGAGTCTTTTATTCATACCTTCCCAGGCTTCCGTAAATCTCTCATGCAGCCTTGTCCAGTATTCCTTTTCTTTACCAAATACAGCAAGCTCCTTTAATCCCCACAGCCTCCCGGACCATTCACCAAAAGAAACGGAAGGCGCCGGCAGAATTCTCAAATCGTCTTCATATTCCTTACAGCTGGTACAGGATTCTTTTCCGGGAGCACCAAGGGCGTGTGAATAAAGTATGTTGAGATCACTTATTATAATGCCCCAGGATACTTCATCTATAACATAATGGTGGAAAGCCAGGAACAGCCTGTCTTTTTTCCCGTCCATGAACAATGCTGCCCGCATAACTATACCCTTCACAGGATCCATCGATGAATGCAGCCTGTTCATTATCTCCTCTCTGCCATGTTCATCAGGAATATTATAAACATCCAGTTTGAGCGGACGAACGCTCTCCTTATCCCTTATCCTTATATTTCCCTTTTCATCGGATATCATCCTCAGCATGCCATGACAACAGACCAGCGTGTTCAGAGATCTCTCAAGCGCACGAACGGAAGTCCTGCCTTTTACCACAAGCACAGACGACTGATTGTAATATGCAGGATTTGCAAAGTGTGATCCCGTAAATATCCTCATTACGGGCGTAGGTATCACCTTTGTATATTCACTGTAGGATTTAACCTCCTCTCTTTCGATCCTTGATGCAAGGCTTCTTATAGTCCTGCTTCTCAGAAGTGTCGGAGCATCGGTCGCATAGCCCATATCACGCAAAAGGGAAACGATACGTATGGCTTTTATGGAATCTCCGCCTATTGCAAGAAAATCATCCGTAACCCTTATGACTTTTATCCCGAGAACCTTTCTGAATGCCTCAATACAATCGTTCTCTTCTTTTGTCGAGACAGATGCCGGTTCCTCATCCCTGCCGTTTCTTACAGCTTCGGAACTGCTGTAAGGCAGATCTCTTCTGTCAATCTTTCCGTTTATCGTCAGCTTGAATTCTTTAACCTGTATCAGTACCGAGGGAATCATGTACATAGGCAGCCTCTCTTCGAGAGCCTTCCTTACTGTATCCCTATCCGCAGCACCATCTTTATCCGCTACGGTATAATACCCGCACAACAGCTTGTCATCATTATCATCTTTTCGCAGTACAACGATGGCCTCATCGATCATATCAAGCGACTTCATCACGGATTCTATCTCACCAAGCTCAACCCTGAAGCCGCGTATCTTTATCTGATCGTCGATACGGTTTATGAACTCGATATTACCGTCCGGAAGAACACGGGCAAGATCACCGCTCCTGTACAGCCTTCCCTTGCCAAAAGGATTAACCACAAATTTACGGAGAGTCAGCTCTTCCCTGTCATGATACCCTCTTGCAACCTGGGGACCTCCTATACACAGCTCACCGGGAACACCGGTTCCGCTTAACGAATCCCCGTTCATAATATACATTTCCATACCGGGAGCAGGTTTCCCTATAGGAACATTTTCCGTACTTATTCCTGTTTTTTCATTAATTGTACCTTTATCCGCATAAATATAACTGGACGCATTGACTGTCGTTTCCGTAGGCCCATAGGTATTAATGACCGTTCTTCCCTTCACGCTCCACGTTTTAAGAAGAGAACGTGATGGAGCTTCTCCTCCGACATCAACCAGTCTGAGAGATGGAAGCCTTTCCGCATCAAGAAGCTTAAGGTATCCCGGAGTCATCATAATGACAGTAACCAAATTGTCCTCACAGTAATCCATAAGCTTATCCGGATCCTTGGTATGCTCCTCTGATGCAAGACATAGCGTACCTCCCTTTGTCAGTATATGAAAGATTTCCCATACCGACTGATCGAATACATAGCTGGCAAACTGCAGTACTGTATCATCGTCATTCAGATCATATATGTCTTCATATGCATCCAGAAGAGCCGAAAGCTGTCTGTGCTCAACCACAACACCCTTGGGTTCTCCCGTGGTTCCGGAAGTATATATCATATATGCGATCTGCTCAGGCTTTATCACAGGCAGCCTTTCAGGTGATACCGTTTCAGCCTCCGTCCCGTATTCACCGGCAGCATTACCATACAGTATCTGCTTATCGGTATAAAACACCGGCAGATTCATCTGTTCCAAAGCGTTCATGATGCCTTCCGAAAGCTTCACACCGGATATCAGCACAGCATCAGGCCTCGAGTCCCTTATAATGTAAAGAATCCTCTCATCGGGATATTCAGGTGAAACAGGTACATAGCCTGCGCCTGACCGCAGGATTCCAAGAATTGAAACTATCATTCCGATACCACGTTCCGAAATAAGTATCGTCCTGCGTTCCCTACCTTCCGCCGGCTTGTCCTCATATGCATTAAGGAGCATGTCTGCCAGTCTTGCCGAAGCACTCCACAGTTCCCCATAGGTAAGGGTTTTATCATTAAAAATGATTGCCTGATATGCAGGGCCTGATTCTGCCCTTCTGCCTATCCTGTCAATTACGGTGTTCTCATTATGCATAACTCCGGCAGTTTTGCCGTGTTCCAGCAGCCATAGCTTTTCTTCACCGTCCAGCATGGATAAATCCGATACAATTGCATCCGGAGATTCAACGCAGGAAGAAATGAGGTTTACATAATGTTTGCTCATTTCGGTCATGCATGCTTCATCAAACAGGCCTGTATCGTATACAAGTTCAAAATCATAGCAGCCATTTTCCTTTCCCATCTGAATGGAAAGATCGTAGATCGGCATTTCTTCATCAATAAAGCAAAGCTCTGCCGGCTCATTATTCAACGGAGGAAGCTGACCATAGAATTCTTTCTTTGTAAAAAGCACATCAAACAAAAGATGATCATGCAGTGTCCGGTCCACCCCGCCAAGGCTGCCGAAATCATGCGCTATATCCTCAAGCGCGATCCTCTGATTTTCACGGGCAAATATCACTGTGTTTCTCAACGACTCCAACAGTCCGTTAAAGCTCTCATCTTTTTTTATCGATATGACAAGCGGAACAGTATTTACAAACATTCCAAGTATCGAATCAAGGCTGCTCTCTTCCTTGTTCCGCATAACCGTTCCAATTATAAACCTGCTTTGTCCTGTATAAAAAAAGAGCATAAGGGAAAACACTGATATGGAAAAAATATAAGGCGTAACACCTGATACGGTACAGAGGTTATTTACTCTTTCTGATATATCTTTTGAAACGTGAAAGAAAATATGCCCGGCCTTTCTCCTGCATGTTTTGTCATACGTGCCGTCTGCCGGCAGACGAAGCTCTCTGACGTTTTCAAATCCGTTTAGAAGCTTTGTCCATTCCGTTCTTTGCAGTTTATACTCCGTTGAACGGATCCACTGATTCTCACGGGCAGCATATTCCTTCTGATGCATTGACAGGCTGTCGAGTTCCTCACCGTTGTACAGCCGGACAAATTCACATGCGAACAGGGCTGCTCCCATGCCATCATTTATGATATGATGCCAGTGAAAGCTGATCCTGTCACTCTCAAGCTTCCATCTGAACAGCGGTGCACGCGAAAGATCAAGGCACAGTCCGTAAAGCTCTGCCTCCTCGTCAAGCTCAGACAGCTCCAATGCTTCTTCAAGCCATATTTCATCTGCATCACAAATGGTCTGGAAAAGTCCATTTCCGGTAAGCTGAAAACCGGTTCTCAGACTTTCATGCCTGCATATCAGCTTTTTAAGCGCCTCTATGGTCCTTACTCTCGAAAGCTTTTTCCCGGTTTTAATATATCTGCTGAAAATATAGGTCGTATCCCCCTCAGGAAGCATCTTCTGCGCAGTATAAATCCTCTCCTGCGCTCTGCTGACCTCATATAGTACCTGTTCTTGAAACATTTCTTTTCCCCTGTTACTATTTACTGTCTCTGTAGATATAGTCTACAATCTGAAGGTTCTTAAAAGGTATTTCAAACCCTATCCTCGAAGCTGTTGTATAGTTTACAGCCAATCGGGGGGTCGATTCGTATACCATTTCAAGCTGGTCAAATGGTACTCCTTCCTCATTGTAATCGCGGATCTGCTTAACAACATGCTTTGCCGACTCCTCGCAGTCGGTAAGTGTCACTCCAAACAATGCTCCATATGCAACAGGCACCGTACCATCCTGAGCTATGGTCATCACTCCGGCCGGTATGATCGCATCATCAAGAAGTTCCTGCATCTTTGACTCATAATCTATCGACGCAACGGTTATAAGCAGGCAGTCTATCCCCTGATCCACAAGTTTTCTGTACGCTTTCTTAAGTTCGGAATAATACCAGTCATATTCTTCTTCACCCAGAGGTTCATCCACGTACTCGCACACAACCTCAAAGCCATATTCTTGGGCCTTCTGTTTCACTACATCTATTGCGGAATACTGGTATGCAGCCTCCGAATCTTCATATACTATACCAAGCTTCTTAAATCCCAGGAACTTAAAGCTTGCATCCATCTGGCGATTATATGTTGTCGGATCCACAAGCGCATATGAATAGTCATTATAGCGCTCCGTCAGACTCTTTATTATTCCCGAGTCCACAGGGTTTGCCGAAAAAAGATTCATAAATTTTGTCTTTTTCTCATTCTCGGCAAGATAAACCCCCGATACAGTTCCCATCGATATCATTATGTCCACATCATCTCTGTTTGCTATAATGCTGTATTCATCCTCATCCATTTCCTCAAGATCAAAGAATACTTCCCTTACAAAACGGTATCTTGCGTTCTCCTTATTGGCATCACAGATTGCATTCCAGAGCTTGCGGGTATCGCCATAGCTGAACTTCTCTTCATAATTCACATCCTTATACTGCTCTGCGAATGATTTATCTATACTTCCTTCCTCAACGAATTCCAGAGCCATATCAAGCAGAAGCTGCGCAAATGGACCGTATTCGTCTCCTTCTACGTATCCCAGCCGTATAACACCTGCTGCTTTATTCTGTACTGCATCCGATGCATCTGTCTTTATGCAGACTGACACGACCATCAGCGATATACATAATATCGCGGAAATTACCTTCTTATGACTTATCATTTTTTCCTCCCTGAAGTAACATTTTGTATTTTCCCGAATAATAAAGCGACGTACTGCCATAAACTGCCATTCCGATAATCAGGGCTATGACAATGACGTTCGTTGCACCTGCCGCTCCCTTTGAGAGTCTGGACGTGATAGCCACCGGACCTATAACCATTGCAAGCTTACCGAAAACCATCTGGAGCAGCGTACTCTGCTCGGTCACCGTACCTTCCACATGATCAAGTGCCGAATCTATGGCAACCAGTCCGAAGCAGTCCCATACACTCGTGAATATTATCGCAAGAATTGCTGCCACTATATTCGAAGTCAGTACAAACAGACCGATACTGATGGTCTGAAGCAGCATGTATATAAACATGGCCCATCTCGTCTGGAGCCTCTTCATAACCCAGTTCGAAATTGGATCGGTAAGATATGCAAGTATCATGTAATTGAGCATAAGCAATCCTGAAACCATCGAGTTCGTCAGCTTAACCTCGTCACCGAAAAGAGGGAATGTATATTCAACATACAATGAAGCCATATAAAGCGGTATCACCACAAACACCATAAATATCCTTACCTGCGGGAAACGAAGCTCTCTTAATGCAATTCTGAATGTCAGTTTCTCTTTCTTCTTATTCTCAGGAAAACCGGCATAATATACGAGGAACAGACACACTCCTCCAATTGCAGCTCCTGCCAGGAATACTACCGAATATGTAGTAACATCCGCAATAAGACCTCCGATTACCACACCACAGCTTATGCCCAGATAAATTGCTGCCATATACTCCACAAGCAGACGGTTGTGCATCTCTTTACTCTCCTGTCCTGCGGCATAAAGCCTTATTGCATTAAGGACAATTCCGTCACAGAAACCGAATATAAAACGTGCAATGATCAGGAACAGCAGATTCGGAGCAAATGCACACATTATGTATCCGATCACACCTGCCAGCAGACCTGCGGTCAGTGTTTTCCGCATCCCCAGCTTATCTATAAGCGTACTGCAGCCAAACAATCCTATCAATACTGCTGTTGAATACATCGTCTTGGGCATTCCGCTTAAGAAGGACATTGTTTCAGACAGACCACTTGCTTCAAACATCTTATCGCTGTATACCGAGAAGAACGCGGCATCCAATGCAAACGCTATTCCCTGAGCAAAGACAAACAGTCTGAAACCCGGGATATACAGCTTGTCTGCAGAACGGGTATCCTTGTATTCGATATGGTTTGTCAGGAATTTAATTGCCTCCAGACTTATGAAGATGGTGATAAGCATCAAAATGACCACATCCACCGCATTATTCAGACGTTTGGAATTTATAAACGCATTGCTGTAGTAGCAATCTATATTGACGGGAGACTCCGCCCCAATTATCTGCATGCTCTGAGTACTCATACCTGCAGAGTTGGTTTCGTAACTGCCGGCGAACCCGATATTTTCAAGCTCCGGGATATCCGCGGCAATATCTGACATATATTCTTCAAGTCCCGTCATTTCTTCATATGATATTCCCCTTTCGATAACCTCGTTCAAGTCATTCTCAAGGGAATGAGCAGTCATTACGGCAATCTTATCCATGGATGTACGGAATGCATCATCAACCCTCTGCATAGAAAGGCCGCAAAGCACAAACTGCGAAATAAGAAGAACGATTATAGAGGATACCCGCATTCTCTTAACGCTTATTTCTTCTCCGCCTTTAATATAGCAGACAGCAAACGCCGCCAGTACCACACCCAGCATAATATATGTACTTATCCTGAATATATAGCTCATGTAAGCTTTTGTCGCTACATCCACCACGCCCTTGTCAAGCTTTAATATTATCTCTCCGGCATCAAATCCGACAAAGGCATAAATACCGTCCTGTTCAATTATATACTCCTCATCAGGATTGGTACGGCGCACGTTTTTGGAAATATCACCGACCATCTCAATGCTGTTCCCTTCGCTGTCTGTGATCTCCACACCGTTTATATCATAAGAAAGTCTGTCTATACCCTCAAGGACTTCCTTTAGTCCATAGAATTTGTCTATAGGCTTGCCAAAGCTTAATGAGTAATTCAGTTTTTTTACGGCACTTGTTGTATTTAGTACTCCTGCATGAACGACCGTGTCCGCCTGAAGCTTACGGTAAGACATGGTTGTAAGCGCAGCCGAAAAAGACGTCATTATTATTCCCAAAAGTATTATTGTAAGTACTACTCGCTCTTTTTTTATCTTCATCGGATCAGATTCTACCCCCAAATTTATAGTCATCGTCAATTATAACATGTTTTGTGACATATATCTTTTCGAATTTGTGAATTTGTAAAAAGAATGCGGAACATATAATAACCCTGCATTCATGTCAGACTCTTTATCCTGACTGCAAGCATCGTAAGATCGTCAAACTGCGGCGCATCCTTAACAAAAGCATCCACATTCTTCCTCACATGGCCGATCAAGGCCTCGGGATCATCTTTGTTATATCTCCTGAGCACTCTCTCCAGCCTGTCGGTCGTGTACAGCTGATTTGATTTATTGGTCGCCTCGGGAACCCCGTCAGTATACAGGAAGATCATATCATTAACCGTAAGCCTCACTTCGTTTACGGTATATACCGTATTCTCCATGGCTGCGAGCGGCAGCTTCTTCCTGGAAGGCATGATCATTTCAACGTTTCCATCGTCATGGATTATATAAGGATTCTCATGTCCGGCGTCAACATAGGTCATCCTTCCCAGCTCCAGATCGATTATGCCAAGCCACGCCGTGACAAACATCTCCTGGCTGTTTCCTTCGCACAGTCTTTCATTGGCATTCCCAAACACTTCACCGGCACTCATCCCGGTCATCGCAAGATTCTTTATAAGTGTTTTGGCAACCACCATAAAGAGCGCGGCCGGAACACCCTTCCCCGATACATCCGCCATT
>JAEEGL010143179.1_pt1 | contig 18620 bp, 12 predicted proteins | sample 9134231 | NCBI WGS metagenome assembly JAEEGL01 (sample SAMN16246548, study PRJNA631951) | gut metagenome | biome: gut microbiome; feature: rumen; material: fiber-attached | host: Bos | place: Iran: Karaj | collected 2018-10 | reverse complement strand
CAGAAGTCAAGCCTGGTAGCGGCGATTATACTGCTTTGCGGGAAACTAGCAAGATGCCGAATTATATAAAAGGCCACCTCAACGGGTGGCCTTTTATCTTACCGTAGGTAAGAATAAAAAGCCACCAATGAGGTGGATTTTTTGTGCAACAAAAAATATGCACGATTAGTGCGTCCTTTTATATAACAAACAGGCGCTTTAGCCCTGTTTGCATTATACCTTCATTCATCGAAGGGGGAGACAAACAGGCGCTTTAGCCCTGTTTGCATTATACCTTCATTCATCGAAGGGGGAGACAAACAGGCGCTTCAGCCTTTTTATTGATACCAACTTGGACGAGTAACCGTGTCTGGTATTCTGTAGAACATTTCAGCGCTAGTCTCAAGATTTATTGTTTGCCAGTTTTCTAGAGGGGAGAGGTCGGTTATATTTGTGTCGTAATAGAACATTTGATTCATGTTTGTAACTCGCGATACGTTCCACTCGCTCAAATCCGATATATCACTTAATAAAGTGTTATTGCCAAACATCCGGCTCATATTAGTAACGCTAGATACGTCCCAGTTGGCTATACTCGATAAATCGGTGAGCGACTTATCGCCATGGAACAAGCCCATCATGTTAGTAACTTTAGATGTGTCCCAATTTTCTAGCCCATTCAAGTTCTGCACAGCAGTACCGCTAAACGTGTTGGCCATATTGATAACTTTAGACGTATTCCAACCTGAGGCGCCTGATAAGTCATTCAGAGATGTGGCACTAGAAAACGCCATGTACATATTAGTAACATTGGACATATCCCAGTTTCTTAGACCATTAATGTTAGTAATATTGTTCACGGCCACGAACATTTCATCTATAGATGTGAGGCTAGAGGTGTCCCAATTTGATAAATCATCTAAGGTACTAATCTTTGCATTTCTAAACATTACGCTCATATCAACCACATTTGACACGTCCCATCCGGAAATACCGCTTATATCGGCTAGGGAAGACCCGCCTTCATATCCGTCAAACATCCCAGCCATCGTCGTAACGCTTGAGACATCCCAGTTCGATAAATCATCCAAATTAGTGATATTTGCTACCGTTTTAAACATCCTACGCATATTGGTAACTTTTGACGTATCCCAATTTCTCGCTCCACTGATGTCGCTCAGTGTCATAGCCCGGTGTGCACTAAAGAACATTTCGCTCATATTGGTAACTTTTGACGTATCCCAATTTCTCGCTCCATTTATATTAGCTAAGGACGTCGCGTAGCAAAACATTTTACTCATATCCGTTATCTTCGATGTATTCCAGTTGACCGCTCCGTCTATATTGACTAGGGATGTCGCATAACAAAACATATTATTCACACTTGTTACATTCGATATATCCCAGTTAATTGCCCCATCGATATTATCAAGGGAATTTGCTCCATAAAACATACTATCCATCCTGGTAACTTTTGACGTGTCCCAATTGGCGGCCCCATCAATATTAGCTAGTTTTTTATTATTACTAAACATATTAGTCATATTGGTTACATTTCCTACTTGCCAATCCGATAAAGCATCAATATTCGTAGTTATTGATCCGCTAAATGTGCTCCTCATGCTTGTGATATTTGACGTATTCCAATTTGCTACACCGGAAATATCCGATAATTGTGTAGCGCCATTGAATAATTCATCTAAAGAGGATAATCCAGAAATATCCCAGCCAGAAAGACCATTTAAGTTTTGGATATCCGTACCTCTAAACATGGCAAACATGTCGGTAACATTCGATACATCCCAATTCGATAATGGGTCCAAATCGGATATTATCGTGGAGTTAAACATTTGATTCATGTTTGTCACTTTTGACGTATTCCAATTGGCCGCGCCACTTATATCAGAAAAAGCATCTGCATAATTGAACATCTGACTCATGCTTGTGACGTTGGATGTATCCCAATTAATCGCTCCGTCAATATTGCTTAATAAATCTGCGCCATAAAACATTGCGGCCATGTTTGTCACTTTTGATGTATCCCAATTAATCGCTCCATCTATGTTGATGACTGAGGATATCGCAAGCATATTATTCATATCCGTCACATTCGATGTATCCCACCCTATTAGGGCGTCTATGTTGCTAATTGATGATCCATAAAACATCCCACCCATATTTCTCGTATTTGACGTATTCCATTCGCCAATTACGTCAATATCGTTAAGTGAGTGAAGATCCCTAAACATATAACTAGCCACTTCGTTCATGAATACATTGTCTGCTTCCGTGTAATAATAAAACGCCCCGTCATCATACCAACCGTAGATAGGAATCTCTGAATCTTCCGATGACAATACGAAAGACTCATCATTGATGTCGATATTCGGATCGAGTTGAAAAGCTTTTTTAATAGAGATAATATGAGTATCTGCTGTCATGACAGAAACATCATCAGTGTTGCCGGCTAATTTTTTCATTTTTATATTTACTACACTGCCTTTATCAAACGTCGCCGTAACTTTTTCGTGCACTGTTCCGCGCATGGATTTCCCAATTGATAACTTCGACCAAATGGCCCTCAGAATAACGTCATTACTTGGCATTCTAAGATAATCCGTATTAATGCGTTCTACTCCAGCTATAGCAACTTGCCATTCCTTTAGCTCATAATCACCGCAGTAGACGGATATGTTATCTATCTCTACATTATCCCAAACGAAATAACGAGTAGTCTCTGGCGGAGCAACATCTACTCCGCATTCCTCAGGCAAGCTAACACTATAGCTTACATCATATTTATGCTGTAGTACCGTAGAAGCAGTTGTATCTATATCTTCGTCGTCGTTGTCTTGAATCGTACTAGAAATAGCTATTCTGGTATCAGTTCGCCATTTGTCGTCGGCCTCATGAAATTGCTCTTTAAGATCTAGTTTTATAGTAAGCTCTGGCTTTGTTTCTTGTCCTGGATGGAAATATCTGCCCAAATTCCAGAGTACTGCCTCATTGTTATCCATGACAATCTCCCCGATATTCGTTGAGGTGTTTGTTATTGTCCAGTAATCCGTATCGACATAATCTTCGACGTTAAATGAACTGTAGTAATATGGTACACTTGCTGCATCAAACAGGATTTTATCCAGCGAGTCAGGATCGGTCACCACATATTGGTCATCCGAAATCATTTCGAGCTGCGGGATAATGTTTTCTCCGACGTCGTACTGCACCGAATTTATAATAAGGGAAGGGTAATCATTCTTGAGTTTTATGTATTCTAATATTTCTTTTGGTGTATCTTTAACTGGATAACCGTCGGTGATGAATAGAACTACGATATCTCGGCCGTCTTGCACCGTGTAGCTAGCGAGTACTTCTTCTACCTTTAATAAAGCTTTGTAGTAGTTTGTAGACCCATAAGCCTCAATAGAATTTAAGGCTGTAATTAAGGTGTCGGCATCGTTCGTAAATGGCGAGACAATCTCGGCATCGGTAGCAAAAGAAATAATAGCAATTTGGCTATCTTGATTATCCAGAGTATTTCGAATTAATTCTGCGGCATTCGATTGGATACCTAGTATTTTACGAGATGGGCTAGAAGCCTTCGATTCTCCCATCGAACTGGAGTTATCTATTACTAGTATTAAATCTTTATCATTCCCAGATGGTTTCGCGATTGAATCGATGCTTAATTTTAATTCAGCCGTAGTTTTACTGGTCCACCTGGCACTTTTTGTGAGTTTCCAGGCGCCGGGGTCACTATTGTCAAAAATTGCATGTTCAGACGAAAGGACAATTGTTTCAGTAGGTACTAGCTCAGCTTTAACTAAGTTAGAGATAGCTGGCGCTATCATTGGGGTAAACAAAAAAGCCGCAACAAAAACCCTACGCAATAAGCGAGCTTTGGTTAGCCTTTTGTTTTTGTGGAAAATATCGCGAAGCGACATAGCGCCTCTTTTTATTTTGGTTTTAATATTTTTTAGTTTTTATTTTTCCACAATCCACTATCTATATTTAAACAGAGACAATCTGAACAGTCAAGGTGTAGCCAGCGTTAGAACTATCTAGTCATTAAACGAAAGACCGTTGTCGGACTGTTGATTATTAATGTCGTTCGTAATTGCCATTATGATTGCGAGGATCAAGATGTAATCTTTCTCGTCAAAAATCTCGATTTCGTATTTATCGCCAATGGTGAAGAATTTCCTTTTCACGGTACCGGCAACGTTATTACTAGAGTCGTAAACGGAAAAATCTAATCCAAAGAAATCGCCATCCACGCGGTATCCATTAGACAGCTCATAATCGTTCTTGAAGAACTTGAATTTCTTCACGATTTTACACTTTAGCTCACCATTTACGAAGATGTTATAATGTGGCATTAAGTGTAAAACTTCTTCGGCCATATAGGCTAGCTCTTTGCCCTCCAAATCTTTTAGCCAAGTTTTTCGACCAATAGAAAAGACCTTACTAGATAGCTCGAGTATGTTTTGTCCTGCTTCGTTCATGATGTAGAACTTATCATGAAGCGAGAATAGTTTTTCGTTAACGTAAAGTTTCATTGCTAATCTCCTCTTTAATCCATTTTATCAAGATATTTACTACATAATCTACTTCTTCATCCGAGAGCGCCCGATTTTTTGGGATATGATGCCATTTTTCAAGGCAACCCCGGCAGCAGCAGGCGCAAGCATGCTGCGCGATAAAAACCGGATGCCCGCGCATTGGCGTCTGTTTGCCGTCATTTAGTGGATGGGCAGGAGCAAGTCGTGCTCGGATAAAGTCATATGCATGGCTCTCGATTGTTGGCCAGCCTTTTTGCTTAATGTAATCAATTTCTTTCGCGCCCAAATGAAACCGACTTCGGAATTTTGACCGTGCAAGCCTTTCAAATATATCTATATCGTTCATTTATTATTTCGCAAATGGATTTGAAAAAGTCATCTCGTTTTCTTTAGCATACTGTTTGGCGCGATCGATGAATTTTTGTACCATTTTCCAAATCCAATTCGTAAAGCGCACCATCTGCTTATAGAGTGGCTTTAGGAGAGCTACTAATATGCCCCCAAGTATAACTGTCTGGAATGACATTCTCGTCATGCCAAAGAAGCCTGGTAGGAAAGCGTAGCAGAGGAATAGGCCGATTGCACAGGTCCATACCACGATGCGCTTGTACCAATCGAGTGGTCTAGCAGCCTGGTGAATCATAATTACGCCCACAACGGCAATCATGATCGTACAGGCCGTTGAAATGTCGCTTTCTGGCAAGCCAAACACGGTGCCAAGAAAGAGCATTACGATGACGGCAATTGTATCGGTTAAGCCGCCCGGAATAGCACGTTTCATAATATTTGCTACAAAGTGTCCCTTGATTAAGTCGCGATTTGGCGCCTGGGACAACAAGAAGCCAGGAATACCAATCGTAAACATACTGATGAGGGATATTTGTGCTGGTACTAACGGATATTTAACGGCGAAGATAATAACGAGCAGAGAAGTGAGCATTGAGAAAATGTTTTTAACCAGAAATAGGCTACCTGAACGCTCGAGGTTATTTACGACACGTCGACCTTCGCCTACTACGTCTGGCATATGCGCAAAATCAGAATCAAGAAGCACTACTTGTGCGGCTTGTACGGCTGCATCGCTACCGCTAGCCATTGCTACGGAACAATCCGCATCACGTAGCGCCAAAACATCATTTACGCCATCACCAGTCATTGCAACCACCTTTTTGTCGGCCTGTAAAGCTTTGATGAATTTTCGTTTTTGCTCCGGCGTTACGCGCCCGAACACAGTGTATTTGCGCATTGCGTCCGCGATCAATTCGTCCGTATCGAGTGTCGAGGCATCTACGTATTTATCCGCATTTTTAATCTCGGCTCGACGGGCAATTTCTGATACAGTCACTGGATTATCACCCGAAATTACCTTAATCTCTACGCCTTGTTTTGCAAAATACTTAAAAGTATTTGCGGCATTTTCACGTACTGGGTTCGACAATAATACGAAACCATATGGTTTCACTTTGCCGGTTAATTTCTTACCATGCACCTTCTCATCGTACTTTCCGCAGACTAGTACACGATAGCCCTTGTCACTATGGCTCTCAATCTCTTTTTGATATTTAGCGTAATCGTCGCGCAGTACAAATTCTGGTGCGCCAAGCACGACTGTTTCTCCGTCAGCAAAGTTTGTGCCGCTATATTTGAATTCCGACGAGAACGCCGACACTGATTCAACTTCGCGATTCGTGATTTTTGTAAAGTAATTTTTGAGTGCCGTCATTGTAACGTTATCGGCAGCCTGAGCGCGGCAAAAATCGCTCAAAATAGCCTCAAATTTATCCTTCCCAAGTTTATCTACTGGTATGTAATCATAAACTGACATGGTATTTTCGGTAATTGTGCCAGTCTTATCAACGCAGAGCACATTTACGCGGGCAAGCGTCTCGATACTCTTCATGTTATGGAGCAACACTTTGTTTCGGGCGAGCTTCATTGAACTCACGGCGAGCGCAATTGAAGATAACAGGAACAATCCTTCCGGGATCATGCCAATTACAGAGGCAACAGCACCCTGAACGCTTTCCTTTATTGCGACCCCACGGCCCCAGAAACTTTGACAGAATAGAGTAATACCAACCGGAATAATTACTATGCCCGCAATAGCCACAATAATATTCAATGAGCGAATAATTTCAGATTCTTCCTTTGTTTTTAGCTTCTTGGCCTCAAGTGTTAACTTAGAAATATATGAATCGGCGCCGACATGTGTCAATTTAGCTCGACATTCACCTGAAACCACAAAGCTACCAGACATTAAAGTGGAACCTTTTGTTTTCTGGATTTCGTTAGCTTCACCTGTCAATAAGGACTCGTTTACGGCCGCTTCGCCAGACAATACTTCGGCGTCGGCCGTTATCTGATTTCCGGCACGAAATACGACAACGTCGTTTAGGACAAGCTTATCCTCCTCAATCTCGCGCTCTTCGCCACCACGAATCACATGCGCCGTCGGCTCATTTAGAATCGTTAGCTCGTCAAGCACTGCTTTCGCGCGGATTTCCTGGAAAATACCAATTAAAGTATTCGCAATAATGACCGGCAGAAACGAAATATCACGCCAAGAGTGGACTGCAATTAGAATAATTGCCAAAATCAAAAATACAAAGTTGAAGTACGTAAAAACGTTGCTGCGAATAATCTCGCCGACTGTTTTGCTCGGTGGTTTTACGTCGCGGTTCACCAAACCCGCTCGCTTCATGGCGCGAACTTGTTCTCGTGTTAGACCTTTTTCCGGATCGACGTCGATATTGCGGGCGACTTTTTCTAGTCTGCCGCCAAGCGTCTTTTTGATTTTTACCATCTGTTTTTCATTATAGCATTTTTTAGAGCTTACGCTTAATCGTGTATAATAATTATCATGGCGTTTTACAATAAAAAAATCTCAGAAATTTTTGCAGATTTTGGCACGAGCGAGAGTGGTCTCAGTAGTAAAGAAGTAGCCGCCCGCCAAGCTAAATATGGCAAAAACGTTCTTCCTAAAAAGAAGAAAGACAGTGTTATTAAAATTTTCTTCAACGAGTTCAAAGACCCGATGGTGCTTTTACTCGTCGTGGCTATTATTGCTTCGGCTGTTGTTGGAGAAGTTATCGATGCTATTGTGATTGCTTTCATCATCCTCGTGGACGCCATCATGGGGACTTATCAGGAAAACAAAGCCAATAACACAGCTGAAGCTCTTGCGAGCCTTGTTACCGTCAAAACTAAAGTCATTCGCGACAATGAACGCCAAGATATTGATGCCGAGGAGTTAGTCATTGGCGATTATATTTTGCTCGAATCTGGCGATAAAATCTCTGCCGATGTTCGCATCGTTGATTCGCAAAACTTCACCGTTGACGAGTCCATTCTCACCGGTGAGAGCGTCCAAGTTGTCAAAAGCCCAGATCCGCTCAAAAAAGAGAAGCTCTCTATTGGCGATCAAGCCAACATGGCCTTTTCTGGTACCACGGTTGTATCTGGCCGCGCCAAAGCTGTTGTAGTCAAAATCGGGCTCGATACTGAACTTGGCAAAATTGCCGATAGTCTCAATCAGACCGATAACGAAAAATCTCCACTTACAATTCGCGTCGAAAAACTATCCAAGCAAATTAGTATCCTAGTAGTTATCATTGCCGTTCTTATCGCTACACTTCTTATCGTTAAGCACGTGCCATTTAATGAAATCTTTGTTACGGTTATCGCTTTTGCGCTTTCCGCTATGCCAGAAGGTCTACCACTTGCGCTTACGATGGCCTTAACGATTGCATCTAACCGCATGGCCAAGAAAAATGTCATTGTGCGAAAGCTAAAAGCCGCCGAGTCACTTGGTAGCTGTACAGTTATCGCATCGGATAAAACCGGTACACTTACCGTCAATCAACAAACCGCCAAAAAGATCTTGCTTCCAAACGGCCAAGAATACCAGGTTTCTGGCACTGGCTTCAGCCTAGAGGGCAAAGTTACGGGTGCGACCCTTGAATACGCCGAAGAAATCGGCCTTTACGGCGTTCTTAACAACGAGGCCAGCATCGAAAACGGTCAGCAGATCGGTGACTCGATTGATATTGCTTTCCTAGTGCTCGGAAAGAAACTCGGCGTTAAGACACATGGTATCAAAATCATCGACACTATTCCGTATGAATCTGAGAATAAATATTCCGCCGTGTTTTACGAGAAAAATGGTGAAACCTACTGTACCGTCAAAGGTTCTCTCGAAGTCATCAAAAGCTTTTGCTCGGAAATTAACTTTTCGCACGATCATGCTAAGGATTTTGCTAAGCTCGACGACCAAAATGAGGCGCTCGCCCGTGATGGATATCGTGTAATCGCGCTAGCGAACGGCAAAATTGCTCGCAAAGAAAAGTATTCCGAGAAAGACATTTCCAAACTAAAGTTTGCAGGTATGGTCGGCTTCATTGATCCAATCCGTAAAGAAGCAGTTGGCTCTATCCGCCATTGTCGCGAGGCTGGCATTAAAGTCTTGATGGTCACGGGTGATCATCCGCTCACGGCTTTTTCAATTGCTAAAGACCTTAAGTTGGTTCAAGACTTCGATCAAGTTGCCACCGGTGATGATGTTGAGACTGCCTACAAAGAGGGCAAGGCTAACTTTGATAAATTCATTGCTCGTAAGGTAGTTTTCGCCCGCGTTACGCCACTTCAGAAACTCCATATCGTGAACTCGCTCAAGCGCCAGGGCGAATTTGTGGCCGTCACCGGCGATGGCGTAAACGATGCACCGGCCCTCAAGGCCGCCAACATTGGCGTCGCGATGGGCTCCGGCACAGATATCGCACGCGAGACCGCCGACATGATTATCGTCGACGACAACTTTACGTCTATTGTTGCGGGCATTCAAGAGGGTCGCGTGGCCTATGCGAACATTCGCAAAATCATCTACTTCCTCATTTCTTGTGGTATCGCTGAGGCTGCCTTCTTCTGTCTAGCGATCGCCAGCGACATGCCGATGCCGCTCGTCGCCGTTCAGTTGCTTTGGCTCAACGTGGTTACTGATGGCATTCAAGACTTTGCCATGTCCTTCGAAAAAGCCGAAAAAGGCATTCTCAAAGAAAAACCACGCAGTCCAAAAGAATCCATTTTCGACGGTTCCTTGCTTCGCGAAATCGTCGTGTCGGCTGCTGTCATTTCAATCGTCGTCTACGTAGCATATTGGATTTTTATCAACGTCTTCCATATGGATATCACCGTTGCGCGCGGCTATACGATGTGCTTAATGGTATTCATCCAGAACGTTCATGTCTTTAACTGTCGCAGCGAACGCCGTTCCGCTTTTTCAGTATCAATCAAAAGCAATCCTGTCATGCTCTTTGGTATTGCCGGTACGCTTTTGCTCCAGGTCCTCGTGATGGAAGTTCCTGCGCTTTCGAAAATCTTGCAGACGGTCGCCATTCCACTACCGCACATGCTTGGCTTACTAGGCGTGGCGCTGCTTATTCTTGTGATTATGGAATTTTATAAACAAATTTCAAATTCAATTGAATCTCGTCACAATAAATAAAGGCAGGAAAAAGGCCCCTTCCGGGGCCCTTTTTTCGAGTTGATTTTTACCAGTGTCGGTTTTTCAGCCAGTCGCTGAACTTGAAGAACCACCCGACCACGAACAGCAGCACGAGCAGTCCGGCAGCGATGAAGAATACCCATTTGCCCAGGAACTCGAAAATCCCGAGCAGTCCGTGGATGAAAGTCCACTTGGCAGGAAACAGCAGTTTCAGCAGAAGCGCCGCAATCCACACGATGAAGGCAATGAAGCCAACACCTGCGAAAAACGTGCTTTTGCTCCACATCCTTTCGTGCGTCTTGCGGATATCCATGTAGCGGTAATCTTCATTTGTCCAGTTCTGCGAACCTTGCCAAGGCCAAACAAAGCGGCCTCTTCCGCCCGTGTTCGGGCCACCGGCTCGGTTGCTACTTCCGAACTCATAGCCGGCGTAGCTGTGGTTTTCGTCTGGATTTGCTCTCACGAAAACATCCCCCCTTAGTCTATTTGAACAACTCGAAGTTCAAGAACTTCAGGCTTTCACCTGACCTATATATTATAGCACACTTTGCCTAAAAAGTCAATGTTGGAAGGGGGCGGCACCCTTATTCTGTCTGCTATAATTATCTCAATATGTCAGAAATAAAATGTCCGAAGTGTGGCACCACCTTTAAGGTAGACGATTCGAGCTATGCTGATATCTTGAGCCAGGTGCGCACGCATGAATTTGAAGATGAAGTTAAAAAGCGGCTTGAAGCTGCCGAGAAGCAGGCTAATTCCGCCAAGGATCTTGCTCTCGCTAAGCAAGAGGCGCAACTCGAGAAAGAGCGCTCCGCTAAAGAAGCTGAAATCGCCGAGTTAAAAAGCCAGCTCAGACAGGCCGAATCAGAAAAGAAGCTTGCGGTCGCGGAAGCTACCGCTCCTATCGAAAAAGAGCTCCAATCTCTTAAATCTGATCTTAAATCCAAAAATTCTGAGTCAAAACTCCGCGAAGAATCCCTCATGAGCCAGGTTAAGCTCCGTGAGGCTGCACTCAAAACCCAGTACGAGGGTGCCATTAAGCTTAAAGATGAAGAAATTGACCGCCTTAAAGACCTAAAATCTAGGCTCAGCACCAAAATGGTTGGCGAAACGCTCGAACAGCACTGCCAGACGGAATTCAATCGTCTTCGCGCCACTGCTTTCCAAAATGCCTACTTCGAAAAAGACAACGACGCCCGTACCGGTAGTAAGGGCGATTACATCTATCGCGAAAATGACGCGGATGGCAACGAGATCATCTCGATTATGTTCGAAATGAAGAACGAAAATGAAACTACCGCCACCAAGCATAAAAATGAAGACTTCTTTAAGGAGCTCGACAAAGATCGCAAAGAGAAAAACTGCGAATATGCCGTGCTCGTTACACTTCTTGAGGCTGATTCTGAGCTGTACAACACTGGCATCGTTGACGTGAGCTATAAATTCGACAAAATGTATGTCATTCGCCCGCAATTTTTCATTCCGATGATCACCTTGCTTCGCAATGCTGCCCTCAATTCGCTCAAATATAAGCAAGAGCTGGCCGTTATTCGCAACCAAAACATCGATATCACGCATTTTGAAGAAAATATGGAGAACTTCAAGACTGCTTTCGCGCGCAATTATGAGATTGCTAGCAAAAAGTTCAGTACAGCCATTGAGGAAATCGATAAAACTATCGCTCATCTTCAAAAAACAAAGGAGGCGCTCCTTAGCTCCGAGAATAATCTTCGTCTCGCCAATAATAAGGCGGAAGATTTGAGCATAAAGCGTCTCACGCGTGGCAATCCGACCATGGCTGCCAAATTTGCCGATCTCGACCGAGCATAAAAAAGGACGCAACTCCTCGTTGCGCCCTAGGTTGGGGGGATTACGTTTCTGCGTCGGCCGTCAGCTGGCTCATGATCTTGCACAAATAAGCCGCACTCGTCGGCGTAAAGCGGAACTCTTTGTTTCCTTGCGTATGCACGGTTATTGCGCTTGGCTCATGAATGCCGAATGGCTGGTAGAACGGCAGGGCATTCCTCATCACCTGGATCATGTCGACGGTGTTCGCGTTATTATTAATCGCCAAAACAATCTGCCCATCGAAAAGATCACTCGTGATGTAGATCGTAGGCTTACCATCGTTCTCGAACCAGAATGCATCAGCCTGGTAAAGATCGGTGAAGCCACCCCAATCATCATTGTAGATGCACTCCAGTCCTTTCTTTCCCCTAATGTCGAGCAGGGAACCGGCATTCCGATAAGCATCGGCAATCTCGGCCTCGGCCGCACTCCTTGCGCTGTTGGATGCAGGAATCGCGATTGCAGCGGTTGCGCCGGCGACCACGATCACCGCCAGGATGACCAGGCCCATGATGCAGAAATGCTTAAGGAACCTCTTTGAAATGACCTTCATGGCAAACCACCTCCAAAAAAATCCTCAGCCCCTCTTTAGGAGCCAACCAATACATTATAGCATATTTGTATAAAAAGTCAATCAAGCTTGAGCATTTTGACCAGTCGTGACATAATGAGCTTATGGATCAACGAATGATAAACTCGCATAATCGCGCAGAAAAAGACGTGAGTAAAATTTTGCAAGCCTTTTTTGTCATCTTTGTTATCGCAGTCATAGCGGTCTTCGTTGTTAAAATCTCCTCGCACACCGATGGTTCGGTCGTCACGGTCGATAAAGACAACCCAGCCTGCAATGGTTCCACTAAGGAGTTATTAGATAAAACCGGCATGGGCGCCGTAAAATGCCAAGAATAGCCTGATTTAGCCAACCAAAAACCACCAGCCTTTCGACTGGTGGTTCTTATTTTAATGCTTTTATTCGTCTTCGGCGCTTTCCTCAACAGCGGAGAGCAATGAATCTTCAACGTTCTTTTTCTTCTTCTTTTCTGGGGCTTTGGCGACTTCTACGTCAATTTCAAAACCGGTTAGTTCAGAGGCGAGACGAACGTTCTGACCCATGCGGCCAATCGCAATCGATTGCTGATCTTTTGCGACATAAACAGAGGCATGTTGGCCCTCAATTTCGACTTTTTGAATCTCAGCTGGGCTCAAAGCCTCGCGGATATACTCGGAGTTATTGTCGCTCCAGTTTACGATATCAATCTTTTCGCGATCGCCAATTTCGTTCATCACGGCTTGGACACGGACGCCACGGCCACCAACGAAGGTGCCAACTGGGTCGATGCCAGGCATGGTTGCAGCAACGGCAATCTTGGTGCGGCGACCAGCTTCGCGGGCAATCGCCTTAATTTCGACAGAGCCGTTTTCAATCTCTGGCACCTCTTGGCGGAAGAGATATTCAATAAACTGTGTGCAGCCGCGGCTAAGGATTAGTTGGGCGCCACGATCATTGCGCTCAATTTCCTTAATAAACACCTTGAGGCGGGAACCGACAGTGTAAAATTCACCTGCGATTTGCTCAGATTTTGGCATAATACCAGTGGCTTTACCGAGGTCGATGCGGACAATCTTTGGCTCAACGCGGACAACAGTTCCATTTACAACGGTGCCAATCTTATCTTCAAACATTGCGAGTACAGCATCGCGTTCAGCTTCGCGTAAGCGCTGCATCACGACCTGCTTAGCGGTTTGAGAGGCTACATAACCAAAGCTACCAACTTCATGCTTTTCCTCAACGAAATCACCGATGTTTTTGCCTTTAGCTTCTGCGAGTGGGATTTCTGTAGCAGGGTTATAAGCGACATCGTCCTCAATAACTTCGCGGTCTACAAAGATATCGGCCTTTCCGGTATTGAGATCGAGCTCGCAGCGCACATTCATATCTTTGTCGCCATTGTCCTTGCGCCAGGCGGCGGCAATTGCTTGTTGGATCACGTCAATCACGACCTCTTTTGGAAGGTTCTTATCTTCGGCCACAACATCGACCATCGCGATCATCTGTTTCAAATCAAGATCCATAGTTTCCTTTCTTTTAGCTTAAAAATACCGTCTCTTTTCGAGCCGGTCTTAATCTGTATGCCTCTATTCTAACAGGTCGAGGAATTCTTGTCAAAGGTGCATTTTTAGAACAGGGGTCACGCACTTGACAAATAACCTTAAGTTTGATATAATATACATGATAATGTGATTACGATAAGTATAAGCATTATGCAATCTTAAAATCAGATCATTACTGCGTACAATGCGCAGTAAAGAAGAATAGTTTTTCTCCCGTTTTTTGCACCTCTATGGGAGGAGGTGCTTCTGGTTGCCGGTAACGGTAACACCATACGTGTTTCAATGTAACCTTGACGCACGAATTCCTGAAAGGATGGTGAGGAACCCATGAAGGTAAGGACTGTAAAGTGGGGAACGCTCATTTCGGGTATCGCCCTCGTTTTGGCGATCTGCCTGATTGTCCCCTCGGTCCACGCAGCGCTCACAAACGTTGCGTATGCCGTTTCCGGTAAGAACATTCACTACTTTAACGACGACGTGAATGCAGATTCTATCGGAAACAACGACTTTGACTTTGGTCCGGATCGCAAGGTCCAGGCCGACGAGGCTGTCGCCTCTGGCGAAGCCAAAAGTATCCAAGAATGGGTAGCTACCAGAGAGGGCACTGGTGATTTCTTTGAATCAATCGCCATCGACCCTGCACTCTGTGCGGCCGTCGCTGTACATCTTGACGAGAGCCTTGCTTTGCCTGAGGTTATCCTCTACGACGAGCAGGACGTAATCATTGGACAGCGTGCGAATGAAGCCCATCGGCATTTCCTCAGAGACCAGGGCTATTGGGATGAGACTGTTGCGTTGATCGTGCGGTATCTTTCGAGCAGCACGATTTCAATTCAGCGGTCCAAGAACTACACCGTTGGTATGTACATGTGGTACCGCGGACTGGACGGCGACAAGCCTTCCGTTATTGTCCACGAGACCGATGATATCGGCGGTCGTGTGATTCTCTTCGATCTCGGAAAACCTGGCTCCGTAAAGTTCGAACTTGACTGCGGCTATCAGCCTGTGGACGTGACCTATTGGCCGACCCCTGATGCTGCCTCTCAGCTTCGTACCATCATTGACGAGCCGGAAACGGTTAAAGCTCCTGTTGTTGAGGAGCCCAAGCCTACTCCGATTTCCGTACCCTCTAAAGCCCCCGCAAAGGTCACAGATGAACCCTTTGTGCCTACGGTCGAGCCCACTCAGGCTCCGACTGTGCCTACCAAGAAACCCACTAAAGCTCCCGAACACGCCACGTATACCAAAATCGGTACTATCGGCTTCTACATTGACAAAGAGTACGTCACCATAGACGCTTACGCGTATGCTGGTGGCTACTTTGAAGACGATGATCCGCGGTATGCTGACGCCGTATTCGAGACACCGGAAAGCTACGGTCCGAGTCTGCTCGGTAACACGCGCGCTCAGACCATCGCCAACTGGTTCCATGAATTCCCGAAATCTCCCCTCCAGGTTGTTCGCGTTATGATCCAGACTGGACTCATTAAACTCGAACCGCTGCAGAGCGAGACTGATTATGCCTATGAGCTGATCAGGCTCACCGCCGACGAGTATGACACCGTTGTGAACAGTACGCTGGCACACGTGTATAACAATCTCAATGGTGGTAAAGCAGTGTTTTCCACTGACTGGACCCTGGAGAACATGATGAAGGAAGTCAATGGAAAGACAATCCTCTTCGGACGCCTGAACGGCGACGACGATAAAAAGAAGGAAGATAAAGACCAGCTGTTCACGTTCTTCAACGCGAGCGGAAGTAACTTTGTCTCCGCCTGGGTTGGCCTTTCCAATACCGCAAGAGACGCGAAACAGGATCCGCGTGATTTCGCCAACAGGGCATGGATTAACGCCGACGAAGGTGGCACATGGAAGTGGAAGAGAGGAGAAGTGAAGGTGACTGAAACACCTCCGCCTCCTACTAACACTCCAAGTCCTACCCCGACGAACACTCCGAGCCCGACTCCGACAAACACTCCGAGCCCGACCCCGACTAATACTCCGAGTCCGAGCCCGAGTCCGAGCCCGACTCCGACTAATACTCCGAGTCCGAGCCCGAGTCCTACGCCTACGCCCACTCCTACCCCCAAACCCTCTCCGACTCCTACGCCTTTGCAGACAAAGGATCCGGATGCAGGACCTCAGGGGCAGACAGAGGACGAACCTGGCACGGAAGATTTTGGCGGAGGCCAGAACCATGATCCGGATGAGGGTCTGACTGAAGAACCGGAGTCTCCGGACACTTATGTTCCGCCGGCTCCGCCCGAACCAGATCCCACCGCCGCGCCTACTCAGAAACCAACTGAGAAACCCACCCAGAAACCCACTGAGAAACCTACTCAGAAGCCCACGGAGAAACCCACTGCATCGCCTTCGCCTGTTCCCGTAGTAACGGCTACGCCGAAACCTACGAATACTCCTAAGCCTACGCCCACGCCCAAACCGCTTGAGCAGGTTCAGGAGGAAGAACACAGCGAACAGACAGTGGAAGAATCTCTGCAGGGTGATGGCCTCAACGAGGGCGACCTCGATGAGAGCCAGGTTGAATAAACTGTTCTTCTTTTGAGGGTTTCCCAAGCCCTCGCACCTTTCTCTTCGGAGAGGGAGTAACCCTCCCTCTCCCTACCTGGTTTTGCATACAGTAACGATCTGATTTTACACACTTGTACCTTGAAAGGAGATGCTTCCGCTTATGTCGAGAAACGAACGAGATGAGCCTGATGTCTGCATTACAACCCGAATATTCCCCGCCAAAACCCCACCGCGCGTAATTCGCATTGCGTGGTGCGTCGTCATCGCACTGCTCGTCGCTCTCATCGCCGCTCTTCTTTTCCTGACGCTGAAGTAACTTCCAACCACCCCGGCCTCGCCGGGGCTTTCTATTGACTTAAGACAATTTATGTGATATAATTATACAGATTTGGCACAGCGACTGCTGAAAAAGGGGGGATTTATGTGCCATTTAGCTCTTATTCATCCGCGATGACCGGAAAGGAGCTCTACTACTGGAGAATCGATGCGTTCCTCAAGACGGTGGGCGAACTCAATCAAGTCAGGGGCGTCTACGACAAACTTGACGAAGATTTCATGCCGCCCGAAGTGCGTTTCGTCTTCGACAAGTACTTCAGGAACAATCCGCGTATTGTCAGAGAAAAGTACAATGAACTGACCGCTCGGATCGAACGCCAGTGGGGAGCCATCATTGAGTCCCTCAAGGAACTCGGACTCAGCTACAACCTCGAAGATGCGCAAGAATTCCGCAGCATGGCGCGCAGTACGACCGTCGAGACCGATTTCCGCGAAAAAGTTCGCAAGAAGGTAGAACGCCTGTACAACAACGCCGTGGCCATCCGCAATGGCACCGCCAGCAAGCGCATCAAAGACCTTCCGGCCCAAAGCCTGCGTGATCTCATTACTTGGTATCGTTCCAGGTGAGTTCCGCTCTCACTCCGCCTTCATCGGCGGAGTTTCTTTTTTGACAATTATGGCCATTTTTGCTAAAATGAGGCTACTAAGTTATTACTTTTAGCGCAACAATCCGTACTACTTCTTTCTTTTGTAGGAAAATGTAGCGCCTTAAGTGTGGGAAATTAAAATAATTTATAAATTTAAAGGAATCAATGAACGATAAATCTCAAGCAGAAGCGGCTCGACGCGCCAAACTGTTGAAAATGCGCGCCGAACGCCTGCCGGACATTAAAAAGGCATTTGAGGAAAATCAGAAACGCAACTTCAATGCCAACTTCGCTCCTGGCGGCAAAGACGAAAAGCTCGTCCGCCCCAAAACAGCCGCGAAGCCAGCCAAGACTGTAACTAAGGCTGCCCCAACAGCCAAGAAAACTACTGCAAAAAGTGCCAAAAAAGCCTCGCCACGAAATAGCAAGGCTACTAAGGCAGCGCCAAGCGCGACCGATAAAAAGCGCGAGGTCAACCTTTTGGTTTCTACGCGCAAAGGCGAGATGGTTCATCATCAGCGCATGCTCAGCCAGGACGTCAATGCTCAGGCTACGCAGCATATTATTGGTATTCCGGTCAATAAATCTCGCTACAACGGCTATAACGGTACGCAACTTACCATCAATCAAATTCGTGCCGCCCGTCCACATAAAGACGCCGTTCGCGTAATTCCAATTGGTGGCCTTGGTGAGTTTGGTATTGGCAAGAACATGACCGCCATCGAATATCAGGGCGAGATTGTCCTTATTGATATGGGTACACTCTTCGCGAGTGAAGATTATCCTGGCGTCAATTACATGGTGCCAGATTCTAAGTGGCTTGATGATAACCGCGATAAGGTCAAAGCAATTCTCTTTACTCACGCGCATCTTGATCACATCGGCGCCTGCCGTCATCTTTTGCCTTATTTTGGTCCGCTTGTTCCAATTTATGCTACGCCGTTTACGATTGGCATGATTAAGAAACAGATGTCAGAGCTTTCCGAAATTCCAGACATGAACTACCATGAAGTCGACCCGCTTAAACACGAGAGCATCAAAATCTCCGAACATCTTTCTTGTGAGTTTATTCATACTCTACATTCCATCCCCGGCAACGCCTCTATTGTAGTGCGTACGCCAAATGGCAATATTCTGCTTTCCGGTGACTGGCGCTTCGAGAAT